>OLZF01000348.1_pt1 | contig 51476 bp, 43 predicted proteins | sample 1674391 | NCBI WGS metagenome assembly OLZF01 (sample SAMEA103958166, study PRJEB25191) | human gut metagenome | biome: human-associated habitat [ENVO:00009003]; feature: intestine environment [ENVO:2100002]; material: feces | place: Germany | collected 2013/2015
TAATCTTGGGCACGGGATACAGCGGGTTACCTTCCTTCAGCGCACGCTGAACCAGAAGCGGAATATCCTCCTCTTTGATCATGTCAAAGGTACTTGGAATATTCATATTCTCGTTCATCTGGCGAATGGCAGCGATAAAGGCCTTGCCCTTATCCGCCGTAGACATACCGGGTGCAGACACACCGGCAATATCCGCCAACTTGGCCAGTTGGGGATAAATGCAGTCGCCATAGTAATCCAGCACATAAGGCAGGATCACTGCGTTGGCCAAGCCATGGGGTGTACCGTACAGGCCGCCCAGGTTATGGGCAATGGCATGCACATAGCCCACATAAGCGTGGGTAAAGGCACGGCCGGCCAAATAGGAGCCCTTAAGCATATTGCCCCTGGCTTCCAAATCCTTTCCGTCTGTGTAAGCCTTCTCCAAATTGGCGAAGATCAGCTTCACAGCCTCCTCAGCTTCTGCAATGGTCTCCTTGGTGTTGCTCTTGCCGATGTAAGCCTCAACTGCATGGGTGAGTGCGTCCATACCGGTGGTCGAAGTGATGTGCGGCGGCAAACCTACGGTCAATTCCGGGTCAAGCACCGCATACTTGGGACGAAGACAGGTATCGTTGACGGCATTCTTCTCATGGGTTTCAGGATCCGTGACAACAGCAGCAACCGTGGTCTCAGAACCGGTACCGGCAGTGGTAGGTACGGCAAACAGCGGCGGTAATTTCTTGTGCACTTTCAGCTGACCGCGCATAGCGCGCACAGACTGATTGGGCTTTACCGCACGAGCAGCGGCAACCTTAGCGCAGTCCATCGCAGAACCGCCGCCAAAAGCAATGACGCCCTCGCAGCCGTTTTTAACATACATGTCCTTACACTCCTCAATGCAGGGGATCGTAGGATTCGGGCGCACGCCGTCAAATACCACATAGGCAATGCCGACCTCGTCCAATTTCGCAAACAGCGGATCCAACAGATGCAGTGCGATCAAACCCTTGTCGGTTACCACCAGCACCTTTTTTACGCCCTTGCTCTTAATCAGCTCAGGCAGGCGCAGTACGGAACCGGCACCCTCCAACAGCTGGGGTGCGGACCAGTCCATAAAACACATGGCTACCTTAAAAACGCGCTGATAAATTCTGTACCAGCACTTTTTAAGTGTCCAAAGCATAAACTTTACCTCCTTTACAAAAAATTTCAATTCCATTGTACCGAATTCGCCGCCGTATTGCAAGCCATTTTGCAAAAATTCCCTTTCATTTTCAATTTTAATATGCTAAGATATGCATAATGAAGCACAAGGAAAGGGGCAACACCCACATGGCAAAGGAACAACTTATCTTCTGCGGCAGCAGCGAGACCTTTCTCGACAAAGCGCTCACCGCAGACAGCAATGCGGACAACGGCGGCAACGCCTTTCGTATTCCAAGTTTAGTGAACGCCAACGGCACTCTGATCGCCGCTATTGACCGCGCCTCCTGCGGGGCGGACTGGGGTTACATTGAGTTGGCGGTGCGCCGCAGTGAAGACGGCGGCGAAACCTGGTCGCCCATTGAGACCATTGCCGCTCCCCCGGCAAGGGAGACCAAGATCAGCGCCGACTGCTATGCCTCCGCTTTTTACATTGATCCCTGTATGGCGGTGGCGCCAAACGGCGAAGTGATCCTGCTGGCGGATTTTTGGCCGGAGTGCAAGGGGCTGCACAATCAGCATCTGCTGGATAAACACAAGGTGCCCTATGCCCAACTCAACGGTAGAATGCGGCCGCTGATCTATGACCGAGACGGCAATTTCTACTACATAGAAGAAAGCGGCGCGGTGCTGGACAGTCAAAAGCAACCCACCCCCTATCGCCTGGGCAGCGGCTTTGGCGATCTTTATAAAGGCGACGAATATGTGGGCAACATTTACTTAAACGGCGCAGTTGGCAAGAACGAAGCCGGAGCGGTCACCACCTTTGGCGCGCCGCTAAAGGCACCCAAGCGCTGCTATGTATTTATGCTGCGCAGCAGCGACCGGGGCAAAACCTGGAGCGACCCGGTGGACATTACCAATATGGTGCTTCACGAAACGGACGGCACCTTCCTGGGCGTAGCACCCGGTGCGGGCATTACCACCACAGACGGACGAATCGTTATGCCCTTGTATGTGGACCGCAAAAGCACCGTCTCCATTTACAGTGTGGACAACGGCGACACCTGGCACCGCATGACCTCCCAGCCCTATGCGGAGAATACAGACGAGTGGCAAATGGTGGAAGCGCCGGACGGCAGTATTGTGGGCTTTGGACGGCAAAAGCGCTTTGGAAAGACCCCTATGTCCATTTCTGCCAACAAGGGAAAAAGCTGGAGCAAATGCGGCAAAACCGGGCTGTACGCCCCCAAGTGCCAAAAAAGCGTGATTGCTGTGGGAGACACCGTCTTTTGCAGCCATCCCTCCGGGCACACCCGTGAAAACGGTATGCTCTCCGTAGGCAAACTGCGGCGCAAAAAAGGCGGCTACACCCATGTGGACTGGGTGCGCCATGTGCCCATCAACCAGGGCTTTTTTGCCTACTCTTGCCTGGCGCAAATTGACGCGCACACCCTGGGCGTACTCTACGAGGACCGACCCTCCAGCCATATTCAGTTTCAAACCTTTGAATTGGCGGAACTGATGGGTTAACTGCATAAGCATAAAACAAGCTGTACGACGCTTTGCCGTACAGCTCTATTTTTTATTCTTCAATTTTAATCACAAAACGGTCTGTTTTACGCAGACTTAAAGGTTAGTTTTAGTTTATCGGCGATCATGGCGATAAACTCGCTGTTGGTGGGCTTGCCCCGCTGGGATTGAATGGTATAGCCGAAATAAGACGACAGTACATCCACATCGCCCCGATCCCAGGCCACCTCAATGGCGTGGCGGATTGCCCGCTCCACCCGAGAGGCAGTGGTGCCGTGCATCTTGGCTACCGTAGGATACAGCAGCTTTGTCACGCTGCTCATCATCTCCGAGTCTTCCACTGACAGCTTGATGGCCGAACGCAGGTACTGATAGCCCTTAATGTGGGCAGGTACGCCGATCTGGCGCATAATGTCCGAAATAATCAAATCCAAATCCGCACCCTGCACATCGGCGGAACGCGGGTTCTTGCTCTTCGCCTTCCACTGGGAGAGACGACTGATTCGATGCGCTACCGACTGGGGCCGTACCGGCTTGATGAGCATGTAGTCCGCACCTGCTCGAATCATCTGCTCCTCAAACTCCGGCGTGTCCATAGAGGACAACAGCAGCACCAGCGGCTTCTCTGCCATGGGCTCCATGTGTTCCAGCACTTCCATGGCGTCTGCGCCGCTCATAAACACATCCATCACCACCACATCAAAGTGCTGCGTGTCCAGCAGCGAGATCACCCGGTTGCCATCCTTTTGGGTCAGCACGCAGTCAAACCCGCCGGATTTCAATTCTTTTTGGCAGGCCTTGCCAAAAGCCGCCGAATCGTCTGCAATCAATACTCTTATCATTTCTTTCATAGTGAAACCTCCTTCTTGTTTCTGTCATATCTTACCATTTTCGGAGGCGTTTTGCAATACTTTTTCACTATTTTTTGTGATATTTTTTCACCTTGTGTCTTTCGCGACAGCATCCGACGCAGCTAACATACTTTCTGCAAAAATCGCATACCCACGCCGGGGGCTATCCACGATCACATGGGTCAGAGCACCTACCAGCCGCCCGTTTTGCAGAATTGGAGAACCGCTCATGCCCTGCACAATGCCGCCTGTCTTGGCCAGCAGCACCGGGTCCGTTATCCGCACAATCATATTCTTTTCGCCGCTGCCGCCCCGGTAGCTGATATGAATGATCTTTGCCTTATACAATCGGGGTGTGTTGTCGCCGTCCACGGTGGTAAGCACCTGGCAGTCTCCGTTCTCTACCTGCTGCGCAGTCGCTACCGGATAGGTTCGCATGCCTTTCAAAGAGCAGCTGTATCGACCGAACACACCGGCGTTGTCATTTTCTGTCAGCGCGCCCAATGGCTGCTGCAAAAAATCACAGCAAATGGAACCGGTGCTGCCCGCCTTGCTTTTATAAATCTTGGTGACCTTAGCTGCAACCGCCTCACCCCGTAAAATAGGCATAATCTCACCGGTGTCCACATCGGTAATGGGATGACCCAGCGCCGCCATTACACCGGTTTGCGGGTCATAGTAAGTCACCGTACCGATTCCGGCAGTGGAGTCACGCACCCATACCCCTGCCTTCCAGCAACCGTCTGCTTTGGAATACACCGGCGTCAACGAAAAAGTCTTATATTTTCCGTCCCGCTTCACCTGCACGGATACGGCACCGCCGGAGCGAGAAAACAGAGCAGCCACATCTTCCGAAGCGCTTACCTTTTTGCCGTCTATCGCTACAATCAAGTCACCGCTTTGTATACCGGCCTTGGCGGCAGGGTTCATTGCCTTTCCGTCCACCTGCACATCCCGGGTACCCACCACCAGCACCCCGTCTGTATAAATCTTAATTCCGAAGGCACTACCGCTGACCGCCACCTGCCGCGGCGCCGTTTTTTGCAGCGCCACAGTCTTTACCGGCACCGCGTTCAACAGGCGCACCTCTTTTTGCGTCCCGGAGACGGCCGTCTCCTGCCGGGCGTCCACCGCTCCGGCACGCCCGCCGCTGACTGTAAACAAGCCGCCAAAGTAAGCTGCATCTCCGCCGCCGGTACGCACCGTGTCCGGCAAAGCCCAACAGCCAAAGCCAACCAAGCCGTAGATCACCGCAAGCACCACGGCCAATACGGCCGTAGCCGCACGCACACACTTTTTCATTTTATCACCCGTTTTAGTATGCGATAAAAGTGCCAAAACTGCCGTGCAAAATAATGGCAGCAAATAAAAAACACCGTCGGGCAAGCACGCACCGACGGTGTTTTTACAATTTTGTAAGATAAAGTTAAATAGACACTTCCAAAGCGGTCTGATACAGCTCAGGGTCAATATGTTTTTCCATATTCAGAGCCTCAAAAATATCGTAATCTACGATTTTGTCCTGATGAATGGCCACCACGCGATTGCCAATGCCCTTCATCAACAGATTCTTTACCGCATAGTTGCCCATTTGGGTTGCCAACACACGGTCGCGAGCAGTGGGCGAACCGCCGCGCTGCACATGACCCAGCACACAGGCGCGAGACTCCACGCCGGTCTTAGCCTGGATCTCCTTGGCCAACTCGTTCACATTGATCCCAACGCCCTCTGCCACAATGATCAAAAAGTGCTTTTTGTCCGTGCGCAGGGTGCGCTTCATCCGCTCAATTACATCCTTTTGAATATCAAACTCGATCTCCGGAATCAGAATTGCGGTAGCGCCTACGGCAATGCCGGCGTTCAGCGCCAGATAACCGGCACGACGCCCCATCACCTCAACCACCATGCAGCGGTCGTGGCTCTCGGCCGTATCGCGAATGCGATCCACCATCTCCATAATGGTGTTCATACAGGTATCATACCCAATGGTATAGTCACAGCAAGCAATATCGTTATCAATCGTGCCGGGCAGACCCACACAGGGAATGCCTCTCTGGGACAGATCACGGGCCCCACGGAAAGAACCATCGCCGCCGATGACCACTACGCCCTCAATGCCGTTCTCACGGCAAACGCGAATAGCCTTGCGCATACCCTCTTCCGTAGCGAACTCCACGCTGCGGGCAGAATAGAGCTTGGTGCCGCCACGATGAATAATATCCGAAACAGAACGCAGATCCATCTCCACGAAATCGCCGTTGATCAAACCGTTATAGCCACGAACCACGCCTAACACGCGAATCCCGTTTTCACAGGCGGTACGCACCACAGCACGCACAGCGGCATTCATGCCGGGAGAGTCGCCACCACTGGTCAAAACTGCTATTGTCTTCATGCCTTTCAGCCTCCACATCAAATTACATTCAAACCACATTGTACTAATTTGGCAGAAAAAAGTCAAGACACCCTTTCCAATTCTAGGCAAAAGCGGTAAAACTTTGTCATAATAGCAAAATTTTTGTCTGCTATCACTGTGCAATATAGACAACATTATCATGCCCTAAAATGCGTTTCAATTCTGCCAGCATGGTAGGATTGACCGACACAAAGTCCTGCTGCGGGGCGCGCACATAGCGCCCGGTGTCCTTATAGTAGTACCACAGCGGCTCCGGTCCGTCAAAAATGGAAGTCACCACCTGCGCTTTGTGCAGTCTGGGATCTGTTTGGCTGTCTAACCGCAAAAACAGTCCCCGGTGCTTGTGGCGCTTCTCCTCTGCCGGGAGTACCGCCGCGTGTTCCGTCAACGGCGGTGTTTGCACCGTGGGTGGTCCGTCAATGGTGTTCGCCAAAATCTTGGCGTCCTTTTCCTCCTCCAGAGACAGAGCGCCGGTTACGGTGATCACCTTGCCATCGGCAATAAAACGGGCATACCGGGTGAGCACCTTGGGGAACACCAGCACCTCCATACTGCCCAGCGAGTCGCTCAGCTGTACGAAAGCCATACTCTCCCCGGCGCGGGTCTTTTTCATAGTAATACCGGTGACACTGCCGCATAAGGTCACTGTTTGGCCGTCCTTGTAGGGGCCGTCCGTTGCCAGCAGCTGTGCTGTGCGGGGATAGCCCAAATGGTCCAGAACCCGATCGTATTTATCCATGGGGTGGCCGGACAGGAACAGACCGGTCATTTCCTTTTCCATCTTCAGGCACTCATTCTTTGGAAACTCCTCCACCTGGGGCAAATCGAATTCAAAGCCAAAATCCTGCCCGCCGGACAACTCAAAGAAACCCACCTGTCCGTAACGCAAACTGTTTTTATATTCGTCCAAATTGCTGACGATGGCCGGCAGCGCCTGAAGCATTTGGCGACGGTTCGCCCCCAAGTGATCCAGCGCACCGCAGCGGATCAAACTTTCTACCGCGCGGCGGTTAAAATGCTTGTCGCATAGCCTGCGGCAAAAATCAAAAATGCTCTCGAAGGCGCCGTTTTCCCGCTCGGCGATAATATCGTTGATAAACTCTCTGCCCAAATTTTTAATGCCCAAAAGGCCATAATGAATCACTTTGCCCTCTGCGGTAAAGCCCTTCATAGAGGTGTTCACATCCGGCGGTGCCAGCTGCAAGCCCATACGCTTGCACTCGGCAATATAGGACGCCACCTTGTTGCTGCGATCCAGCACAGAGGTAAGCAGCGCTGCCATAAACTGCGCCGGGGCGTGCACCTTCAAATACGCAGTGCGATAAGCCACCAAGGCATAGCAGGCGGCATGGGATTTATTGAAGGCATAGCTGGCAAATCCCGCCATATCGTCAAAAATGGCGTTCGCTGCCGCCTCCTCCACACCGTTTGCCACAGCGCCGGTAACAAAGTGGGTGCGCTCCCGCTCCATCACATCGTGCTTTTTCTTGCTCATGGCACGGCGCACCACATCCGCCTGGCCGTAGCTATACCCTGCCAGTGCCCGAAAGATCTGCATGACCTGCTCTTGGTAGACGATAAAGCCGTAAGTATTCTCCAAGATCGGCTTTAACAGCGGAGTTTTGTACCGCACCTTGGAGGGATCGTTGGCGCAGGCCACATAGCCGTCAATCTGGTCCGCGGGACCGGGTCGGTACAGCGAAGTGGCAGCGATCAGGTGTTCCAGGCAAGTGGGGCGCAGCTTTTGCAGCATTTCTTTCATGCCGGCGGACTCAAACTGAAAAATGCCCTCCGTCTTGCCGGCGGCAAACAGCTTGTACACCGCCGGATCGTTAATATCAATCGTATTAATGTCTATATTTGCCGCCCGGGCTGCGTCGTGGATCACCGTTAAGGTGCGCAGACCCAGAAAGTCCATTTTCAGCAGGCCCAGTTCTTCCAGAGTGGTCATAATATACTGGGTTACCACCACATCATCATTGGTGGCTAAAGGCACATAACTGGCCACCGGGTCCCGGGTGATCACCACACCGGCGGCGTGGGTAGAGGCATTGCGGGGCATACCCTCGATTTGGCGGGCAGTGTCCAACAGCTCTTGCACCTTGGGATCCTCTGCCATCAGCTTGCGTAAAGGCGCTGATTTTTTAATAGCTTGATCCAGGCTGATATGCAGGTCCCGAGGCACCAGCTTTGCCACCGCATCCACAGCAGCATAAGGCATACCCATCACCCGACCCACATCGCGAATGGCCGCACGGGCCGCCAGGGTGCCGAAGGTGACGATCTGTGCCACATGGTCCGCGCCGTATTTGCGGGTCACATAGTCGATCACCTCTTGCCGCCGTTCATAGCAAAAGTCAATATCAAAGTCCGGCATAGACACCCGCTCCGGGTTCAAAAACCGCTCAAACAGCAGATCGTACTTCATGGGGTCAATATCTGTAATGCCGATACAATAGGCGGCAATGGACCCGGCGCCGGAGCCACGCCCCGGTCCCACCGGTATGCCCTGATCCTTGGCGTACTGCACAAAATCTACCACGATCAGGTAATAGTCCGTGTAACCCATCTTCTGTATGGTGTTCAGCTCATACTCCAGCCGCTCTGTATAGGCCTTGGGCGGGTGTTGGCCATAGCGGCGCACCATACCCTCCCGGCACAGCTTTTGGAAGTAAGCGTAGTGATCCATACCGCCGGGGGTCTCATAATACGGCAGCTTGGTGTTACCAAATTCAAAATCAAAGTTGCAGCGCCGGGCGATCTTCTCCGTATTCTCCAGCGCCTGGGGCACGGCAGCAAAAGTCTCTGCCATCTCTTCCTCACTTTTAAGGTAGAACTGATCCGAGTGGAACTCCAGCCCGGTGTCCTCCCCCAGCACATGGTTGGTGGCAATGCAGATCAGCACCTGCTGAATTTTGGCATCCTCCCGGCGCACATAGTGCACATCGTTGGTGGCTACCAAGGGGATACCGGTTTCCCGGCTCAGGCGCAGCAGTCCGGCGTTTACCGTCTGCTGTTCCGGAATACCGTGGTCTTGCAATTCCAAATAGTAATGTTCCGAACCAAACAGGTCGCTGTACCACAGGGCGGTCTCCTTCGCCTTGTCATAATCCCGCTCCAACAGTGCCTGGGGAATTTCCCCGGCCAGGCAGGCAGACAAGCAAATCAGGCCTTGATGGTGCTTTTGCAGCAGATCTCGGTCAATGCGCGGCTTAAAATAAAAACCCTCCGTATAGCCCTTAGAAACCATAGCGATCAGATTTTTATAGCCCACTTCGTTCTCACACAGCAGAATCAGGTGATTGTAAGCCTTATCCTGTACCCGCTCCCGATCGTACCGGGTGCGGGGCGCCACATACACTTCGCAGCCGATAATGGGGCGTACCCCCTGCCGCTTGCACGCCTTATAAAAATCAACAGCCCCGTACATATTACCGTGATCCGTAATCGCAAGGGACTGCATTCCAAGCGCCTTTGCACGGCTCACCAAATCGTCCAGACGGCAAGCGCCGTCCAGCAGACTAAACTCCGTATGCACATGCAAATGCGTAAACATCATTGAGTTTCCTTTTTCTTTGCGTAGTAAATTACACGTTCTCGTCCAAAGCCGCAGCAATATCTACAATGCGCCGCAGTCGGTGATTGACCCCGCTGCGGGACAAAGCACTCATCTCTGCAAGCTCGCTTAATGAACTGTCCGGGTTTTCCTCGCGCAGGCGCGCCATGGCGTGCAAATCCTCGCTGAGATAGTCCAGCCCACGCAGGCGCCGAATTTTCTCTATGGCGTCCAACTGCACCCGTACCGCTTGAACCATACGTTCAATATTGGCAGTCTCACAGTTGGCCTTACGATTGGCGGAATTGCGAATGTCTTTGACAATCTTTACATTCATCATCTCAAACATTGCGCCGGAAGCGCCCATCAGGTACAGGCAGTCCTCAATGGCCTCACTGCCCTTAAAGTACAAGATATGATATCCCTTACGGTTCGTTAGGCCGGGCTTTAATTCCTTTTCCTCTAACATGGTCACAAAGCTGGCAGCCAAATTTTGATACGGCACGGTAAATTCCAAATGGTAGTCACTCTTAGGACTGGATACCGTGCCACAGGATAAAAATGCCCCGGCGATAAACGCATTTTGGCAATTCTCACAGTCAAAGTTGGCGTAATTCACCCGCAGGCTGCCGGCACCCTGGTGGGCAAAGGTCTTCAGTATCTTGGCACAGTCGCTGCCGTCCGTTACGCTGACGGTAAAACTGCGTCGCCCGGGAGACGGCACCACCGGCGCCTCTACCCGGCAAATTTCCGCCAGCAGTACACTATATTTCTCTGCAATGCGAGGGTTTTCCGTTTGCAGCGCCACCTGGCGGGAGGAAAAACTTTTGCCGAAAAGGCACATTCCGTAAAGGAATGCTTTTCGGCAGCAGGGTTCTGTATATTGGGCGTCAATCAGTTCGCCCTTCACGGTTTGAGAAAAGGACATTTGCGTCAACCTCGGTTAATATCCCGATGATGGACGGTCACATTGTCCCACCGTGATTCAAAATGATCTTTCAGCGCCTCGGCAATCGCCACGCTGCGATGATTGCCGCCGGTGCAGCCAATGGCAAAGACGATCTGGCTCTTGCCCTCTCGGATATACAGCGGGTTCAGGAAGTCCAAAAGGCCGATGAGCTTTTGCAACAACTCCTCCGACTCTTTAAAGGAGAACACATAGTCCTTCACTTCCTTATCCAGGCCGGTTTTGCTGCGCAGCGCCTCCACCCAGTAGGGGTTTGGCAGGCAGCGCACATCAATGACAAAGTCCGCTTCACTGGGAATACCGTGCTTAAATCCAAAGGACATCACATGAATGTTCATCATATCCTTGTCGCTGCCCAGAAGGATCTGAGCCAAGCGCGTACGCAGCTGATTGGGTGCTGCGTCCGATGTATCAATCACATGATCCGCCCGCAGCCGCAGGGGCGCTAAAATTTCTTTTTCATAAGCCAGCGCAGCGGCAATATCCCCGTTAAAGCGATCTGCATAGGGGTGCTTGCGGCGGGTAAGCTTGTAACGCTTCAAAGCCACCGGGGTCTTAATATCCAAATAAACAATCTTCACATCATAGCCGTAATTGGACTTGGCGTCGTTCACACTCTTAATGAAGTCCTCAAACACTTCACTGGAGCGCACATCCACCACAATGGCTACTTTACGATACTCCTCCCGATTGGCAATCAAGCCGATAAAGGTGGGCAGCAGCACCGGAGGCATATTATCAATGCAGTAGTAGCCCACATCTTCCAAAAAGCCCATTGCGCTGGATTTACCGGCACCACTGACGCCGGTTATAATGATCAGTTCCTTGTTTGCAAATTCCATTAACTTTTACTTACTCCGTTACTCGTATTTCCATTTCCAGCTCTACGCCGGTCTCCGCCAGCACCTTTTCCCTGCACTGCCGGCAAAGGGCCAGCACATCGGCACAGGTGGCACCGCCTGTATTGATCACAAAGCCCGCGTGCTTCTCGCTGACCCGGGCACCACCCACACTTGTACCTCGCAGACCGCATTGGTCAATGAGCGCACCGGCAAAGTGGCCGGGCGGACGCTTAAAAGTAGAGCCTGCGCTGGGGTATTCAATAGGCTGTTTTTCCCTTCTGCGGCTGATCAGATCGTCCATTTTGGCTTTGATCTCCGCCGGATCGCCGGGCTGCAAGCGCAGCTCCAACCCGGTAATAATGCAGCCGTTGTCATAATACGCGCTGTGGCGATAGGACAGATGCAGGTCCTCCCCTGCCAGCTGACCCGATTTGCCGTCTCGATCAATGTGGGTGCAGCGCACCAGCACATCCTTCATCTCACCACCGTAGGCACCGGCGTTCATAAAGGCCGCGCCTCCGCAGGAGCCGGGAATGCCGTAGGCAAATTCCAGCCCCGTCAGGCTGTGCTCCAGCGCTGTGCGACACACCTTCATCAGCGACGCACCGGCCTGGGCAAAAATGGTATTACCCTTTACCGTTACGGCAGAAAAGTGCTTATCCATCACCAGCACCGCCGCGTCAATGCCCTTGTCCGACACCAACAAATTAGAGCCGTTGCCGATGGTCAAGAGCCGCACGCCGTTTGCCCGGGCACACTGCACCAGCGCCGTAATCTGTTCTTCCGTCTCCGGGAACAGCAGCACCCGCGCCGGGCCGCCGATCTTAAAGGTGGTGTGCAGGCGCATGGGTTCGTTTTCCAAATAATCACAGCCCATTTCTCGGGCTGCCGCAAGGAGTTCTCTCACGCCATCACCCTGCATTATTTCACCTGATACAGCAGCGCTGCGCCGATAATACCGGCGTTATTGCCCAGCTGTGCCTTTACGATCTGGGTTTGAATTTTGCTGTGAATGCTGTAACGCTCTGCCTGCACATAGCGGCGCAGGGGCTCCATTAAAGTGTCGCCCTCGTTGCAGATACCGCCGCCGATGCAGATGATCTCCGGCTGCAAGGCGTTGACCAAATTGATCAGCCCGCAAGACACATACTTGATATAGTTATTCACCACTTCAATACCGGCAATATCGCCCAGGCGCATGGCGTCAAACGCAGTCTTGCCATTGACACCGCCCTCTTCCTCAGCCAGGCGGTGCATAATGGAGTCCGGGTAATCGTCCATAGCACGCTTGGTCTGGCGGATCAGCGCCGTGGCGGAAGCATAAGCCTCCCAGCAGCCCTTACGACCGCAGGAGCACTGCTCGCCGTCTACCATAATCACCATGTGGCCGCACTCGCCACCGGCGCAGTTGACACCGTTGACGATCTTGCCGTCCAAAATGATGCCGCTGCCCACGCCGGTGCCCAGGGTCACAGCCACAAAATTCTTAGACCCGTTGCCGCAACCGGCAAACGCCTCACCCAGTGCGGCGCAGTTGGCGTCATTCTCTACAAATACATTGTCTACCCCCAGGCGCTCCCGAAGCATTTCCCGGGCAGGCACATTGTTAAAGGCCAGGTTGTTGGCAAACTCGATCACGCCGTCTGCATTGCAGGTACCGGGAGAGCCCATACCCACGGCCACCAGGTCACTCATGGTGAGCCTGGCCTCCCGCACGGCCTCGCGGCACACCTTCTCCACATCGTCAAAAATGGCGTTGGCCGGGCGCGGCGCATTCGTCTTGGTTTTTGCAGTAGAGATAATATTAAATTGATCGTCCACCACGGAGGCAACAATATTCGTGCCCCCCAAGTCAATTCCTAAGCTGTACATATCTTTTATCCTCCGTTATGAATTCTTCCAAATCTCCAGTTCTTTATCCTCCGGCTCGATCTCTTCCATCCCAAGACCAGCCATCAGCTCTTTGGCAGCGTTATAGCCCATTTTCTTTTGGCGGTTGTTCATGGCCGCCGTTTCTACGATCACCGCCAGGTTCCGCCCGGGGGTGATGGGTACGGTAATCACCGGCACCTGAATATCCAAAATACGGGTATACTCATTGTCCAGTCCCAGCCGATCATACGCCTTGGTGGAATCCCAAGCCTCCAGCTGAATGACCATATCAATTTTCTCCGTATTCTTAACAGCACCCATACCGAAGATCCGGCGCGCATTGATAATGCCGATGCCCCGCAGCTCCACAAAGTGGCGAATATTGCTGGGAGACGCGCCTATCAACGTTTTGTCGCTGACCTTGCGAATTTCCACCGCGTCATCGGCAATCAGTCGGTGCCCGCGCTTGATCAACTCTACGGCCGCCTCGCTTTTGCCCGCGCCGCTCTCACCGGTAATGAGTACACCTTCGCCGTACACCTCCACCAGCACGCCGTGGCGTGTGATCCGGGGGGCCAGTTCTGCATTCAAATAAGCGATTAAAGTTGCCAGGAAGGGCGAGGTCTCCTCTTGGGTGCGCAACAGCGGCACCTGGTGCGCCTTACACTCCTCAACGAAGTAATCCGGAATGTCCAGCCCTCGAGTCACCACAGCCGCAGCCGGGTGCAGTGCCAACCAATATTGGAGTGCCCGGCGCCGTTTTTCCGGCTCCATATTCAGCAAAAAGCCAAACTCCGTCCACCCTAGTATCTGAACCCGATCGGCATCGAAATAATCCGTATAGCCGGTCATCACGATCCCCGGCCGGTTGACCTCATTGGTGGTAATCAAGATCTCATCCGCCGGCTTTGGCAAATAGATGATTTCCAGATTATGCGCCGTTATGATCTTCTCCAGCGATACAGAATAGCTCTGGGTCATTTTTCTCCCCCTCCCATAGGTATTTATACACATATTATTATATAGAAAGGTAGCCGGGATAGCAAGCCTTTTTTGCCGCTTTTCCAAATTCTTAGGCCGTAACGCGGGATTTAGCCGCAGGGCATAAACAAACTGTAAAATTCGCTGCCCGGCAATTTACATTCAGGCAAAATTGTGCTATAATGCCCAAAAATCCTTATGATTTGCAAAAGCAGGTGAAAACTTGAACAATAAATTAAAAATCGCCATCGGCACAGATGCATTTCCACCCACCACGGACGGGATCAGCAATGTGGCCCAAAGCTATGCGGAGAAGATCAATCAAGGTCTTGGTGAGGCTGTGATCGTCACCCCAAAGAATCCGAATCAGCAGGACTATAAATATCCGTATGAGATCTTCCGCTATAAAAGCTGGTGGGTTCCCACCAAAGAAGGATACAGCGTAGGGTGGCCATTTAAGCCGGAGCTGCACCAAGCCATTATTGACCGGCATTTTGATCTGTTGCACTCCCACTGTCCCCTGGCTACCAGCTACTACTTTAAGCGGGTGGCACAGTTGCATCCCATTCCCACGGTACTCACTTATCACACCAAGTATGAGTATGACTTTGACCGGTGCATTCCCGGCAAGCCGGCCAAGGACTTCGCCTATAATTTTATGCTAAAGAACATCAGCGCCGCCGATGAAGTATGGGTCACCAGCGCGGGCACGGTAGAGAGTTTGCGCCGCTTTGGCTACCAAGGCGATTATGTGGTGATGCCCAACGGCTGCGATATGCCCAAGGTAGATGTGTCCCAATCCCAAGTGAATATAATCCGCCGCAAGCATAATATTCCTGACGGTGTACCGGTGTTTATCTATGTAGGCCGTATGATTTGGTACAAGAACATTCGTTTAATTTTAGATGCCTGCAAAATTTTAAAGGAGCGAGGCGAGGATTTTCGTTTGCTGATGGTAGGCTTCGGCGCCAACGAGAACGCCATACAAAAGTATTTTCGCAAACTGGGTCTGACGGACAAAATCATCTACACCGGCAAGGTGCTGGATCGGGCGGAAATTCAGGGCTATTACGGCATTTCCGATTTGCTGCTGTTCCCCTCTGTATTTGACACCAACGGCTTAGTTGTTCGTGAGGCAGCCTCCTGCGGCACCCCCAGTCTGCTGGTGGCCGGCAGCTGCGCCGCCGAGGGCATTGCCGACGATCACAATGGTTTTCTTTGCCTGGAGAGCGCCCACAGCATTGCAGTGCGCCTGCAACAGATCATGCACCATGAAGATTATCTCCACCGCGTGGGCAAGGCCGCCCAGGAGGAAATCTATATCAGCTGGGACGACGCTGTGCGCCGCGCCTACGATCGCTACCATATTGTGATCGACAACTTCAAATCCAGGCAATAAAGGATAATAAAAAAACACCGGCGGTGGGCCTTTCGGTCCGCCGCCGGCTTTTTTGCTGCCATTGTTCGTGGGTACTGTTGTATATCAAAGAAAGGGGAAAATCCAACAGCAGCGTCTATCTGCGCCCGAGGGCGTAAACGGTTATTCTAGTTCAATTCTGTGGCTCGTGGGGGTGTCCTCCGCCTTTTTCGGCAAGGTCAAGGTCAGCACGCCGTCCTTGTAGCCGCCCTTAATACCCTCAGTATCTACACCGCTTACATCGAAGCTGCGGCTGTAAGTACCATAGGAACGCTCAGAGCGAATGTACTTGCCTTTTTTGTCTTTCTCCTCATAGTCGGAGTGGCGCTGCGCACTGACGGTCATCCGATCGCCGTTAATGTCCACATGAATATCTTTCTTATCAAATCCGGGCAAGTCCGCTTCCAATCTGTAAGCGTCACCCTCATCGGTAATATCCGTCTTAAAGGCAGACTGACTGTCGTCACTGAAGAACACACCAAAGGGGTCCTCAAAAAAGTGGCGTTCAAAGTTATCCATCTCTCTAAAGGGATCATAAGTGGTCATTGCATGATTATTTCTACGATTCAGCATATCTGTTACCTCCAAAATGAAATTTAAACTGTTGCTAACTTTATATGCAGATTCGGTAAGATTAAGTTGCCGACTGCGCTTGGTTGCTACCCATGGGTACCAACTCCTTTCTGATTCTAACGCACGGTTTGCATTGCTCTTTCTTTTGTTCCTCCCTTGGAACAATTCTTACTATAGACCTCATTTATGAATAATGTGTGAACAAAAGATAAACAATTAGCACTCTTTTCGCAAGAGTGCTAATATGTGCCACTTATTACATTTTTCAGTGCTTCATCCTCTGCGCAGCAGCTTTTTGGCACAAGCAACCGCCTTTTGTTTTACACTTTTGCCATAGAACAGGCAATATTTGTCCGCCGCCCGCCGGTAGTCTAAATCACCTTGCCGTTTTTCAAATTCCGCAAAGAACGCAGCCCGTGCTTTCGGCTCCGTAGCAGAATGCACCGCACTGGGGTTCCCGGCTAAGGCCGACTCCAACGGTTCTGCTTTCAGTAGCAGATCCGATCGGATCTGCGCCAAGGCTCGTTCCCCGGCGGCGCTGTGCACCAGCACCAGTGAGGTGCCCTTATCGTCAAACATGGTGGGATCCACATTTTGGATTCCCCAAAAGTCCGCCAAGGTCAGATCCGACACACGGCTTGCGCCCTTGGCCGGGCAATGATAACAGGACGGGCGCAGGATCACATCGGAAAGAAACAGCCGCATATACGGGTCCTGCCTGTACGGGTGTGCCGTACCGTTCAGTTGCACGGAATACTGCTGCCAGCCGGTGCATTTGTCGCGAAAAGACAAGGGCAGCTGCGCACCGATGACCTTGGCATAAGCCTGCCATACCGCTTCCGACGGCACGCCGTGGCAAATCACATCTACCGTCAACAGTCCCGGCTTTGGTCCGCCTAAATAGCCCAGCAGCCCTTGCACCTGGCAGCCGGTGCCGGAGAAGAGCACTTTCCTGCCCTGTTCCAAATCCAGTTGTACTCCAGTAAAGCAATCCCCCATACGGCTTTGCACATATTTGCTGCCCATCAGACGGGGCAGATCCTCTGTATGCGTTATGCGCAGATGGCGCACCGTCAGATCCGGCTCCATTGCCGCACCGTAGACTGCGCCGCCCTGCTCCAGCACTTTCTCCGCCAAAAGGGAGAATACGCCACCGGAGGAGCTTTGTGCCCGCTGTCGGTCTTGCCGAGAAATGGCGGCGTAACAGAGGGGTTCCTTATCATCCACCGGCAACGGCTTTTGCGCCGGGCAAACCCGGTTGCAGCGGTCACAGTTTATACAAGCCGCTTCCTCTGCCACAGGGTAGAAAAATCCCTCTTTGTCCCGCTCCATATGCAAACAGCTTTTGGGGCATGCGGTCACGCAAGCGGTACAGCCGGTGCACCGCACTTTCGGCGTATTCAACAACCGGACCACCTCCGCAGTACAGGCACCTTACCCTTGGTCAGTCGGTTCAGCAACCCGGCAAAATAGGCAAATTCATCTGTCTTTCGATACGCGATCAGGAACACACCATTGGGCAGCACGGCACACACAAGCAGCCGTAAAATCATAGTCACAATCAGCGACGGCAGCGTGATAAAATAACAAACGCCAACGCACGCGCCGCAGCAAACCGCCGCCAGTGCCACATAGCGTAGGGTGCGGCCCACATAAGGCTTCCAACTGCAATGGAACACCACGGTAAACAAATTATGGGTCAGCCAGGGCATACCCACCACCAACATGGCAATGATGGTGGAGATTAAAATACCGTAAAGGCCCCAAAACTGCACCAAGATCAGATTCACCACCAGGTTCACCAGGGAGCAGATCAGCGGGCGCCAGCGGTCCTCGTGCCACATGCCCGCTGCGTCCTTATATAAATTCAGCAAATTATTGATTTGACGAATAATAAAATAGGCGCAGAGTATAATTACCATACCGTAGGGCAGCAAGTTGTCCTTACCCACCCAAAGGATCATAAACGGCTGATACAAACAGGCAAAACAGCAAATGCAAAAAGCCGACAGCCAGGACAGCAGAAAAGTAAATTTCCGCAAATCCTTATAGTTTTTCTCCTCGCTTTCGGTTACCAAGCTGTTACCGATCCCCGCTAAGCTGGAACTGGTGATCAGGGTCACAAAGCCGAAAATGGTATTCATTACAAAAAAGTAGTTTTGATATTTTGCAAGCGCAGTCAGGCCTAAAAATGCGGAAATTACAAGCGTGTCCGCAGAATCGTAAACCACGCTGCCGATCTTTGAAGTAAACAGATCTTTAATTCGCTTGTTGATGATCTGCACATCTTCCTTTGGCAGCTTGCCCATGGCCTTGTACTGGGGATATAATTTGTCCACCACAATAGCGGTTACAATATTGCTCACCACGCCGGACAACAACGCCACAATAATGTAAGCATAATAGTCCCGCATAAAGTACAGCACCGCCAACTGCACGCCGTATTTCACCGTATTGATAACATAGCCGATCTTGTCGCCAATATCATTACGCTGATGGGCAAACAGCAGGCAGTTTTTATACGCAAACAGCCAATAACTAATCACCGTAGTCAGCAAATTGATCAAATACAGCACATACAGATTCACATTTGGCGGCAGGTCTTTCTTCACCAACATGGGCAGCACCGGAATAATCACCAAACCGGCCACTAAGATTACAGCCCCCACAATACGGTAATAAATCTTATAGAGCCGCATCAGGGCGCAAATGCGGGTGGTGTCCTGTTCGGCAATGGGCTTGTACATACTGAAAGTCATGGCCGAACCGACGCCCAGTTCTGCCAAATTCAGCACGGACAAAATAGAGGTGAACAGACTGTTCAGCCCCACATACTCCATACCCAGCCAATAGATCATGGCCGTGCGCATTAAAAACGGAATGATTAAGTTGTAAATTCGCGTTATCGTGCCAAAAAACAAATTCCGCGCCGCGTTTTTCGTTCTGCTGTCGTTACTCATGAATCTCCAATGCGTTCGTCAAATAATCCAGCGCAAATTGCCGCTCCCGCTCCAAAACCGCCGGAACGGAAGCATAGTCTTTATAAAAAATGTGGTCCGGGTCCTCCTGCACGGAGCCGCGGCACCAATCGCCAATGCCAAGGCTGCCAAAAAGAGTATCAAGCCGACTCCCCATATCTAAGTTGTTGTCTTCTCTTGTAAAGCTGCGAAACGGCTTGTCAAAGAGTATAGAAAACACACTGCCGTGGAACGAATCCGTCAGCACCAACTGGCAGTGATGCACCAGCCAAATAAATTCATCCGGCGTGGTCATATAGTGCGCCAAATTTTGAGGCTTATCCACCCATTCGCTATCTAAAGCGATCCATTGCAAATCGTACTTGTCTGCAATGTTTTGAATAAACGCTTGCCGTTCTGTAGAAAGCGCACCTAAGAAATAAGTCAATAAAAATTGCTTTTTCACCTTATAGTTCGGCTTCTTTTCCAGTGCTGTCCACGCCTGTTCTGTCAGCAACATCGTCGGATCCATCACCACAGGGACAGATCGACCGGTTAGATTCTGTATGATTTGTGCGCCCTGTGTTTCTCGAACAGAAATAGATTTAAGTGCCGATAATTCTTGTATATACTTGTCCTCTAATTCTTTTGGGATTTGATCCACCCCAATACTGGCCGCATAGGCGATCCGTTTTTGCGGTTCAGCGAATGTGCCAAAATAAAAGTCCAGCGCTTCACGCACGAACCAAAAATCAGGGTTCCAAATTTGATCGGAACCAAGCACTACATAATCGCAATCACTCGCCCGGTGATAGTCCTGCCACTGCAGATGGCGTTTATCCCATTTTCCAAACTGTCGAAAGCGCCGCAGCCTATAGCCATCCCGCAATCCAAAAATGCGCTTTACTTCCTGTTTGGCCCAATGTTTTATTGAAAAGGACACTTGAAGCGGATCATTAAAAGTCACTGTATCAAAGCCAAGATTGCTCAAAACAGAATCCAGTGCATAATTCTGCAATCGATTTCCATAGTTCGCCTGGCCAACAATTGTGGCAATTCCGACCTTGTCTTTTCGTTTATTATTCATCCTCAATTAATCCTTAATGTAGATTTTTCCGTAAAAAGTAGTAGAAATGCAGCAACTTACAATACAAATGCGGAAACCGAAAATAGAACAGCCACAAGTACTTCTCCTGTCCGTCAAGCGTGATACCTGTGAGCGCCTTTTTGTTTTCTTTTACAGAATTCTTTGTTGCATCTATAAAATGATTCCATGCAGTGTGTAGAATAGATGATATTAGGTACATCATCCGCAATACGCATATCCGTCTTCCAGCCATTTGAATAAACAATGCGATAAAGCATTCCGGTTACATCTGTATGATACTCGGCAGCACAAGAAACCAACTCCGCTATCATCGTCGAATCAATCCAATCATCCGAATCAACAAAACTAATATATTGTCCAACCGCATTATCAAGACCGGCACGATCGCCGAGTTCAACGGCGCTTCATTCATATTCAACCTCATTTGTAACAACAATCTTTCTTCTGACCCCTTTATCATTTAGAGGATCTGTTCGGCTTAATTCCAAACATAAATGCCATAGCCGGAATATGCGACAAAACCGCATTAATCAAGCTAAAGAGCAAAATAGAAGCAATCACCATCACCACAGCATTGATCCATTGCAATAGTAGTGTATTTTTAATATAAATACCCAATATGCGCAGTACATACGGATCGACTACTGTATAAAATCTTTGGTGCGCTACAAAATAAATCATAGAATTTTTACCAACGTATGCAATCCACCGCACATTTAGCCGATAGGATAACAGCACCACAGCCGCTATACCACTACAAGCCGACAGCAACATCAAAAATGGATTTCCATAGCTGTTGTGAAACATATCCACCTGCACACCGGTAAGATGATAATTCAAATATCCCAAACCTATATTTGCTAAGAAAAGCGTAATACACAAAAGCCAGTATGCCCAATCACCATGCAGTAATTTTGCTTCGATATCAGTTCTGTAATAACGATAATTGTACCCCAATGCAAAGAAAGGCAGTGCCATCATTGCCGCATCTGCATTTATCCAAAAATTATGAATCCCGCGCTTGTAGAAAAATAAATAACAGATTGAAAAAAGTAACAATGCAAAGAACATAAGCAATGCCTTATTATTTTTGACCAAACGCAAAAATATGTATGCCATCACCTGCACGCACAATAAGGCGCTCAAAAACCATATCGTATCTTTTCTTCCCATGGTCAGATATGTATATATATCTTTGCCAATATTGACACTTTGTCCGCGTACGGTCTGCACAAGCAGCTTGAACAAAACAAAATAAAAGAACGCCCAACAATAGTAAGGCACGATCATTCGCTTTGCTTCATCACCTAAGAAACGATTTATCGGTTTATGGCCATTAAAAACAACGCCGGACAAAAAGAAAAATAAAGGCATATGGAAAGTGTATATTTCCGCTCTCAATGTATCCGGGATATTGAAATGTCCTAAAAACACAAGAATGATGCCAATACCCTTAGCTATATCCACCCATTTCCACTGCTCACTCTTCATAAACAATATTACCTTTTCTATTACATAACGCAGCCTGTATTGCTTTTACAACTTTCGGGTCCGTCTGCATACTGAACTTGCGGGCAAACATCGCCGGGGATTGCATAATCTCATCATAGTCTGCCATACGGAACACATACGGATTTCCTCGCTCCCAGTCAATCAACCGCGCGCAAGCCATTTGGTCATTATTGCAATTTGGCATATATAAGTTGGCGGCAAAGGGCGAATTCACCAACATGGTCTGCACGAACACTTCGTCCCCGCAGTAGCAATAGGCAAACAGCTGTTCAACCCGCTCCGCCTGACTGACAATATACTTAGCAAAGTCCCCGGTAATGCTAAACCAGTTGGTGCCTTTTTGCACAATCAAGCCCTGCCCTTTCAGCCGATCTACACGAAACAGAACTTGCAACCGAAAAGCAATTTGTGCAAGTATCTTGGTAAAAAAATTCCGCTTTTTACGAAACAAATGATAATAGCGAATCCTTGCAGCAAAAGCCGAATTCGGCTCATTTTCGGAAAAATGTACAAACTCTTTCCCAGCATTTTTCTCAAAAAAAGCGTGAATATCATCATTAGATTTAATAGGCAGATCCACGCCGGAGATCAAATGGTAATAGGCATAGGGCTGCGCCGGATCCTCCCCTGCCACTGCCGTTTGTAGAAGGAGCAACTCTGTATTTACTAACGAAAAATCGCCCCAGGTCGCGGATATTCGGCGCGGCGTAAACCGCAACCTGGAATACTGTGTCAGCGCCTGAAAGGACTTAAAATCGAAGTCCTTGACCTTAGCATCTATATGAACATAAATATCATTTCGCGGATCATCCAAAAGTCGCACCAAGATCTCCAGCAGGTCAAATTCATTGTGCGCGATAATCATATATGCGTGCTTTTGCATACAGTCACCTACTTTTTAGGCATAGCCTTGTGATAGAGTTTGGCCGACAGGGCCAGCAACAACATTTTTGCCTTGTCTCTCGCCCCGTACAAAGAGGAGCGCCACACCGTCCATTTATACTTCAAGATTTCCGCCCGCAGACCGGGATAATACTCCAGGCACCGCCCGCTACTAAGCATATTGTTCATCACGATCATGGCGGAATTCAAATAGCCTTTCAGGCAATAGGGCTGAACTTGTCCATCGGTCTGCTCACCCATGATCTGTTTTTTCACTTCAATAATAGAGAACGCTGTCGGCCGGAACACAGAATTGGTCACAGACGCCCGGTTCACCCGATAAACATAGTAAGTGCCGGTCATATAAACCATCTTCGGCTTCTTTTGGATCACACAGTAATTGAATAAAATATCCTCGGAATATCCGGGGCGAAAGCGCATACCGTTCAGCACACTGTGCTTATACAATTTGTTCCACACGGCACCGCTCATCAGCCCATCGTTCATAATGTCAATAACCAGTTTGTTGTACTCCGGGCAGTATGTTTGCGAATTGGTACAGATCTCTTGCATATCGCCGTCCACATTCTCGCAATAACCGCAGCGCACAACATCTGCGTTCTCCTTAACGGCGCAGGACACAAGCGCGGCAGTCATATCCGGCAAAATCCAGTCGTCGCTGTCCACAAATTGTATGTAATCACCGGTTGCCGCGTCCAGTCCCGCGTTGCGTGCTGACGAAAAGCCGCCGTTTTCTTTATGTATTACGCGAATACGATTGTCTTTCTCCGCCCATGCGTCGCACATGGCCGGACAGTTATCCGGCGAGCCGTCATCTACCAAGATGATTTCCAAATTCTCATAGGTCTGGTCCACAATGCTTTGCACGCAACAATCCAAATACGGCTCCACTTTGTAAATTGGTACGATAATACTTACAAGCCAATCCATTTACTCACCTAAAACTTTTCCTTTAATTTTATCATAAAGTCCACGACAACAAGTTCGCATAAAACTATCGGCTAACGAAAACAAACCACCGCCAATATAAAATGCGGCACAATGCAGTACATGACCTATTCCCCCACATTGCACATACATTTTCCAATAATATTTCGCTCGCTTGTCCAAAAAGCGAATATCCCAGGGCTTGCGGATCCCTGTATAGTGCAATATAACGACCTGATCGTACTGCACTTGCTTTTCTTCTTCTTTCTTGCCAAATCGCTGGCAATTATAAAGGAGATTGTCCGCGTATTTTACATGTCCTGTATATAAGTAATTTAATATATCTTGATCCGGAAAATGTATGGCATCTTTCAACTTTACAAAAGCAGATTGAATATCGTCAAGTGTGATATTACGACGCAATATTTCCAAATTTAACAGCAAAACGCCTGAATTAAAATACTCATGCGTATTAGGAATACCTAATGCAACCTGATGCGTCTTAATATGTTCGGTATCTGCCCAATTATCCTTGCACGCCACGCAATATTTATCGCCCAATTCTTGATGATAAAATGGCGCCACATCATTATTGACGATAATATCGCCATCCAGCCACAATACTCTCGACAGTTCCTTCGGCAAAACATTTAGCGCCATAATTCTTGAATAGCACTCAATTGAAAAGCCACAAGTAGGCATACCACGAAACATTGAAGGATCCATATCGATGATTTTCAGTTCTGCTCCGCACTTTCTTTCTATGAAGCGCTTACAGGCAGCACATTGTTCATCAGTCAATTTAAGATTAAGCAACCACACTTCAACCGACTCCTTGGTGTGTTTGCAAAGTGAATATAACATGACTTGCGTATGCTGCATATAATTTGCATCAAAAGATACCAAAACATGAATCATACTAAACTTTCCGTCTTTCCTTTTTATACAACAAATAATTATAGAATACCAGCACTATTTGGCAACTATGCTTCAAACAAAATGCAAGAAGTTGAATGTGCTTCGGCAGCTCACTGGTCTGCACTTTATCGACCCATTTTTCCTGCTTCATTCTGCTGCAGACCTGACAACATAAAGACCAAATGCGATGTACGCAAAACCGTCCTGGTGTATGACCCTCATTGTGAAAAAGCATTTGTAATAAATATAAAACATAGACTCCAAATTGATCCGAAAAGTCTACTGAATTGCCTTTGAAACAAGCATCTAGTATTTCTAAAGGTATCCACACCGTATCACAAAAAGTGCGATCGTATGTATTAGTCATAGACTGGGCATTGTTGCGATAATGGTACAAACAGCCGTCCACATACGCCAGACTCTCAGCCGCCAGCAAACAGGGATAAGTGAACGCGGCATCCTCACCGATCTTCACCTTCGTTGTGACCGGGTACAGGCACTGCTCCAGCAGTTTCTTCTTAAACACCTTGGACCAACAGCAGGGGTTGATACCAAAGGAATAATAAGGTGCATGGTACAGCATATTGGGATAGATCTCCTGCGCCAACTGCGCTTTCGTATAATACGCCCGCTGCAAATGCTGGGTACTTGGCTCGTTATGGTCTGCAAATGCATAATAGAACTCGCAAAGAGCCATATCCGGCGCATATCGGTCAATTGCCGACGCAAAGCGGGCATACATATCCGGCTCGATCCAATCGTCGCCGTCTACAAAGCCCACATAATCCCCTTTGGCCACCCGCAGACCGGCCTGGCGTGCGGACATCAAACCGCCGTTGGGCTTATGCACCACCTGCACCCGCGCGTCCTGGCGGGCATAGGCATCACAAATGGCCGGGCAGTTGTCGGTTGAGCCGTCATCCACCAGCACAATATCCAGGTCCGTGTAAGTCTGGGCCAAAATACTGTCCACGCACTGGCGAAGATAGGCTTCCACCTTATATATGGGAACAATTACGCTAATGGTCATAAACGCTCCTTAAAAATGCATCCAAATCAATGAACTTCCTACGCAAGCATACAAAAAATGCACGCAGATATAAGCAAAGTAGACAAGCAGCATGGCGCCTTGGGTACGCACGCGCAGCACCATTTTCTTCTCGCCTGTGTAAATAAAATTAGGCGGTTGCTTCTTCACAAAATCCGCTTGCTTTTGCATACCCACCATAAAGAGCACAGCACCCATGATCGGCAGGATCCACCGGGCAAAGCGCAAAAAGATCAGGGAACTGAACAAACAGCCGATCATGAAAAACGCAGTGGTGGAGCAGTAGCGATAAAAGCGATAGATGGGATCTGTCTCTTTATCCCGCACAAAATAGACAGAGAAGTACCAAATTACGAGCAGCACGATCACCAGTGTAACAACATTGACCAAGAAGCTGGTGTTGGTGTTCAAGCCCGTATCAGCAGTGTGACTCACAGACTTCTCCGCAATGGAGGATATAAATTCATTATTGGATTTACCGGACAGGAACTGAATAAACGCGCCGCCAACAGCCAGCCCCAAGATCATAACCACATTGATAAACTTGCTGTTAAACTTCATGGTCAATAAGGTCAACAACACCAACGCCACCGGCAAAATCGGTGAAGAATGGAGCAGACACGCCGCCACATAACCAAACAGGCACAAGATGATATTGCGCTTTTCTGCCAAATGATAATAAGCGCAGGCGATCACAATGGCAAAGGCCAGACCGTTACGAATACCGGACGCCGTATCGTAAAACCAGTAGGTAGACAGGAAAAACAGTGTACCCAGCAGCACATAGCCTTTGCTCACCTGATAGCGCTGGGCTGCTTTGTACATCACCAGGAACATTAAGGCATAAACGATAAACATGGTCACCGCAGCCAAATAGCGGTTGTTGGGAAAAAAGCTGAGAAAATAGAAATAATAGCGAAATGTAATGTATGTCTTCCAGTTGTACCAGTTCAGATTGACGATATAATCCAAGCCGGCCTTTCCCTGCTCTCGCAGAATATCCAGCATACCGTAATAGCGATACAGATCGTCCGTTTCATCCGGCACAATGTGATAGGCCAAAACCGTCATGGCCACCACAACCGCAACAAACGGGATCCACATATATTCTCTTGGCAAAATCAAAAGCAGCAGCGCATAGCCTGCAACAATGATCACAAACCATGTAAGTGCAGATAATCCTAACATGAAATCCTCTTTTTACTTTTCTTATTTACGCAAATAAATTTGCTCCAATTTTTTGCAAACCCGGGCAATATCAAAGTCCTCGACCACCCGATCGCGGGAAATGGTGTGGCGATCGATACGCAACGCCGTTTCAATTTTTTTTACCCATTCTTCCGGCTGCGCCTCAATAGAAGCAAACTGCAACGCCTCGGTGAGCTTCACTGTAGGCGTAATGGTATCTGACACCACACAGGGCAGCTGCGCCGCCTGGGCTTCGATCAGTGTCAGTGGGAAGCCCTCGTGAATGGACGGGAACACAAAGCAGTCCATGGCCGTCATCAGCTCCGGTATATCTGTGCGAAAACCTAAGAACTGCACGCTGTCCCGAACACCTAAATCCTGCGCCCGCTGCTCCAGAGTCTCCCGATCCGGGCCGTCACTGACCAGCAGCAAGGTACTATTCTTATGCGCACGATGAAAAGCGGCAAATACCTCTAACAAATAGCCGTGGTTTTTTACATAATACATCTGGCCGATATGGCCCAAAACGATTTGGTCCTCTACGCCTAACGCACGGCGCACGGCAGCGCGCTTTGCATCGGACAAACGATACTTTTCCGTTTCAATGCCGTTATTGAGCACCACACCTTTTTTGGCAAAGCCACGCTTGCCTGCCAAATATTCGCCTGCCGCCTGACTGCACCCGATAATATCCGTTGCAGTGGCGCTGACCACATGGCGCATAACCCAACGGTACAAGTTGGCAACAAGCCGACTTATGGGCGAATGGGCATATTCCAGCGGCTGTGAAAAATGTGCATGCGCCACACGCTTAGGGACACCGGCCCACTTTGCCGCCGCAAGCACAATGCCGCTGTAAAAAGGCAGGTGGCAGTGCACAATGTTAAACTGCTCCTTTGCAAACAACGCTTTGTAATAACGATAGCTGCGCCGGTAGGAAAGCTGATCGTCCGGCTGGTGCAAAATACGCACACCGGTGGCAGCGATCTCAGGCTCCATGGGACCCGGTTCTTCATATCGCAAACAATAGGTGCAGTCAAATTCTTCTGTATTCAATCCCTGCTGCAACCGCACGGCTACAATATCCGAGCCGCCGTATTGCAATGGCTCATTTACGATCAATACTTTTTTCTCTTGGTTCATTGCGGTGATAATCCTTCTCATAAATATCGTCAATATCGCACAAAATCACATACAAGTTATTGGGATCAATGCGCTTTTTACGGGTATTCCACTTTTCCCGGCCGGCGGCAAAGGAGGAGTAATGCACAAAGTTTACCCGTACATCGTCCTCCGGGGTGCGCCCGCGTATAATACCCGCAGGGTAATCCACCGTATCGTCCACCCATTCCTGTAAATCCTGCGCCAAATAGTAGTCCAAATCTGTCAAAAACTTAATAAAGTCCTCCGTTGGCATACTTGTATCAATTGTTGGAGAGCAAAAGCGCATACCCAATCGGTAATAAATCAAACCCGCCATACAGTTCGGTGTCAATAATGTAAAATCTTTATTATGACAACGCCGCCGAAAATGTGAATTCACTATATTTGTAATTCACTTAAACAGAGTTGATCTTTTCCAGTAGTTGACAAGTTTCTGTTTCATACGCACCACAACCAATCTGGCAGATTATTTTCGAGTGTTCATATACAGCTTTCCAAAATAAAACAAAGGGAGGGCCAATCTATAGCGAATACAAAATCGAATGCAAAAATGGGTAAGCGTTTTATATCCGTACACATCTGGATATTGACTATAGAATTTGGAACACAACGCGCGTATCCTTTTAAGAATTTTTCCTTGTGTGGCCTCTGTATCCTTAAGTTCTTCCATTACACAAGTAGCAAAGCTGTCTGTATGCAATTTATCCAAACTACGATAAATGGTATCCTTTTCTACGGAAGAAAGATCCGAATTTTCAACTAAATCGAACGCACGGTCAAAGATTCTCGGATAGACATCAATGAGCCCGTATTTTCGTGACCGCGTAATCGAATTCTCGTTACTTTTATCGCACATATAAATTGCTTCATTGTAAGCCAACAATTCTTTACAATGTAATACATAGCGAAGCGAAAAAATAAAATCTTCTGCTGGAACCATATCTTCAAATCGAATATGGTATTTTTCTATTAGTTTTCGACTGTATTTTTTTGGATATGCGCCATTTAAAGTTCTGGAGTCAATCAAATACCTCAATGCATCAAAATAAGCACACGTTTCGTCAATGTTACGAATCATCCGCTGACGCTTACCCTTTTTATCTACAGCACAATCGGTATAAATCAACCAACCGGAAGGCAAATTCACTCGTTCAAACTTTTCAAAATAGTCCTCTGTTACATAATCGTCGCTGTCAACAAACAACACATAGTCTCCGATAGCCACATCCAACCCGGAATTACGAGCAACAGGAAGGCCTCCATTCTCTTGATGAATCACCGTTATATGTTCGTTTTTTCGAGCCCAATTATCACAGATACCAGGGCACCCATCCTGAGAACCATCATCAACCAATATCAATTCATAATCTTCGAACGATTGGGATACAATGCTTGAAATGCAACGATCAAGGTATTTTTCTGTATTGTAAACCGGTACAATCACGGAGTATTTCAACACGATCACCTTCCAATAACTTTGTAATATATCAGTTTTGAATAGCGTTTGATCCGGCGAATCACCTGCGTGTCTATGGCACAAAACAGGTTTTGCACCGGGGTCGGTCGGTTATATTGCCGAATGATCTCCGGCGTGGTGGCGCCGGTCTTGGGCACGCAGCCAAACCGGGTAATGTAGTACGCCGAACTTCCGCCGGTATGGTCCGGCATTTGGCGTTTTGAAAAGTGGATATAATTAAATTCGTCCGTATGCATTGCGCCCTTATCCACATAATCCCTAAACACGCGCCCGTCCTGATAGTAAAAGATCTGGTACTTGTAGTTTTTGCGGCAGATCTCGCTGTTTAGGGTAAAATTTTTACGCCGCCGGGCAATATCTGCAAAATCGTGTCCGCAGTACTGAGGAATACCCAACAGATCGTATTTCTTCTTCATACCCGGAAGTTCGTCAAACACAGTGATAAAAGAAGTGGTAAATGACTTTCTGTAATCCTGCCCAACATCAGCCATAAACCGCCGGTTGTTCTCCGGTGTATTCCGATACATCGTCAGATGACCGAACTGGTACACCTTTTCATAGGCTTCCTTGGGGAAGTAAGCACGCAGATCGCCCAAAATGGTATCCAGGTCAATATGGCCCCAATAATCATACCCTGCTAAATCCTCTTCAAATAGATAACCGTAAATGGGCTTGTAATCGCAGAGTTTGTAGGGTTTGGACAGCTCAATGGTAAAGTCAAACTTGCTTTGGATTTTGGCTTTCATTCGCTCAAAGGTATAGGAAATGCACTTAACATTGGGCGGGAGCGGCAAATAAGCGGAAACATCACAGTCTCCATACAAAAGAAAATCAATATCTGCATTACGCGCCGCGCTCTTGAGCCACAAGCCGAAATTCGCCGGGAACTTGCCAAAGTACAGGGAAATCAGAGCAACTTTGTTCATCCGCTTTTCCTCCTTATACGCTTCCACACAGCACCAATCAAATTGAGCAGATGGAAACAGGACGGCAATTTCAGATCGACCACTTCCACTGGCCCGCAAGTGTTGTAAGTGTGAATACCGCTAAACACCTGGCTGCTGTTTGTCTGTATGTCAGAAACGGAGAGGGTTCTTATACAGGTTTCCACATAGCCATCGGCTGTCAAATCATCTATACGGTTAAAATTCAACTTACCGCCATAAGTCTCACCGCAATCCTGGGAGGGTCGAAGCCACTGATCGTTCTGCTGAAAACAGGCACCGGCACAGCGGGCGGTAGTCAGATCGCGTTTTACCGGATTGGCCGCACAGGGACAAAGGCGACCCGCACCGTCTTCATAAAACAGATCCAGGCGATCAAAGATGCGGGTATCATCTACTTGCTCACTGAGATAGAATGTGCCACCGGAAAACACAAGGCGCGTGGTGTCGGCAAGGGATTCTTGCAGCAGCACTCGTTCCTTCACCCACTGATCCGGGAAAGATACACAGCGCAGCAAAAACAGCTCTTTCTCCGCGCTGGATTCCGGTATAATATATAGCTCTCCCTCTTTTTCGAACAGGAATGGATAAGACAGGTGTCCAGCGCTCTCGTAAAACACTTGAATTTTGCCACAGCCGTCTTTAGATACGGTGCGATACCCCAGCATACCCTTACGCTTTAGCCTGTCATACGCCTCAAAAAATAAATAATACTGCCCGTCCCGCTGATACAAAAACGGATCTGCGCACCAATAACGGCAACTATTTTTTAACACGGTAAACGGTGTTTCCAAATCGTCAAACACCGTATGACCGTCTGTGTTGAAGCGAACGGCACAACACCATTCCGGTACGCGCAGTTTATCCAGCATACATTACTCCGATCTGTAAATTTGAGCCAACTCAATAGCTGCTTCTTTGATATTCCACCCACCGGCAATCAGCGCCGCCGTGGGACTTTGGCGTGGCGGTAGCGGCTGCAAGGCAGCCCCTGCCCATTCTTCCGGCGATTGGTGCAAAGACAGGGTCTGCACCAGCGGGGTGCAAGCCACCTCCCGGGTGACTGCGTCAGACAGTACAACCGGCAGACCGGCGGCCTGGGCCTCTACCACAGACACCGGCAGTCCCTCGCTGAAAGACGGGAAAACAAACACATCGCACCCTTGCAGCAGCTCCGGCACATCCCGCCGCTGGCCGAAATACCGAATTTGCTTTGTGATCTGCAATTTTTCTGCCAAAGCGATCAGCTCCGGCGTAGGCTGCGCGCCGATCAGCCACAACTGCGCGCCCGGCCTTTGCGCCGCGATCTGCGCAAACACGGAAAATAAAAACGGGTGATTCTTTTGCTTGACCGTAGCCTGGCCGATATGGCCCACCACAAAAGCGTCTGTAGCCTGTTCCCGCACACGCACAGCTTGTCGCATCTCCGGGGAATACGCATAAGCGGCACAGTCAATGGCATTATTCAGCACCCGAAAGGGTCGATTGCCGTACCACATTTTGCCGGCCGCATTGCTGCACGCAAAGCGCGTAGGTACCATATACTTGGCATATAGACTGAGCAGCCGATTTCGGCGGCCGTTGCCGGACAAAGAATACGCAGTGGTGTGGCAATGCACAGCAATTTTATGAATCCCGGCTCGTTTGGCAGCCGGCGCAATAAACACCGCAAAGTGGGGGCAATGGATATGCAGCGCCTCCCACACACCGGCGTGCTCTGCAAAAAAACGTCCCATTTTGCCGTTGCACAGATCCTGCGGGCAGGGAGCATCCAGCCGATATACCTTACCGCCCAGCGCCTCGACCTCCGCTTGCCGTGTTTGAGGTTTCTCCGCAAAATAGGCAACATCAAATGTAATGTCCGGCGGCATCGCTTTGGCATAGTTCAAAATCACGCTCATCACGCCGTTAGCCACGCCAATATCCGGTATCACCTGCAACACACGCATAAATGCCAACCTCACAAAAGTTCTAACGCTTGATAAATTTCAATCATACGGTGCAGCACCGGCTCCACCGCATAGTCCTGGGCCAGTGTCCGCCCGGCAACGCCAAAGGCCGCCGTTTGTTCCGGATCGGTATAGAGGGACCAGATCCGTTCCGCCATCGCCCGGCTGTCATTCAATGGCACCAAGTAGCCGCTCTCACCGTCCTGCACCAGGTCCCGATTGCCACGCACATCGGTGGCTACCACCGGATTACCCAGCGCCATAGCCTCCACCAAGTTGATGGGCAGGCCCTCCTGCCGACTGGAGGACACGGACACATCGCTAAGCCCTACCAACTGGCGAATATCCCGCCGGTAGCCCAGCGCCTCCACGTGATCTGCCACGCCGATAGATTTGGCATAGTCCAAAAACGGCCGAGCTTCCACATCGGAGCCGGGCAGCAGCAAGCGAAAATGCTTGTCCTTTTCCAGCAGCAATTTTAATGTGTCAAACAACATATTTTGATTTTTCCGGGCGGAAAAATCCGCCGGGTATATTAGAATAAAATCGTCCGGGCTGTACCCATACGCCCGGCGCAGAGCCGACTTTTGCTCCCGGGTCACCGGCTGAAAATCGCTAAGATCCACACCCACGCCGTTGACCAGTTCCAGGCGCCCGGCAGCAAACTGCCGCGCCTTAGCGGTATTATAATCCTCGCTGTTAATGGTGATCAGGCAGTCCGTATCTTTCGCCAGCGCCTTCTCCACCGGGTAAAACAGCAGCCAATTTTTCCTGGCAGCGCCGTTATAGAAGTGAAAGCCGTGGGCGGTATAGATCACCTTGGTGCCCCGCTTGCGGGCATCCCGCGCAGCCAACTGAGTCACCACAGCCCCCATAGGCGTGTGGCAATGAATGGCGTCGTACCGACCCTCGTCAATGATCTTTTTCAGCACCTGATAGGCTTTCAGGTTATCTACACTGTACGGACTACGGCTAAAGGGCACTTCATAAGTGCGGGCAATGCCGCTCAGATCCAGACCGGGTTTGTCGGCGGAATTGTCCTTAAACGCCGCTTCCACCCGGCAGCCCCGGCGTACCAGTTCCCGAATAAAAGGCATGTGAAATTGGCCGATATGGCTACGCACAGTAGCAACAAACAGTACCTTCATTGTGCAAATGACTCCAAATTCTTGCAGATTAGACGAAACAGCCGCTCGCCGTTGTGCTCGCCCACAAAGGAATTGTGGGGGGTCAATATCACCTGCTCCATATCCCACAAGGGACTGCTCCGGGGCAAGGGTTCTTCTTCAAATACATCCAGCACCGCGCCGAACAGCTGCCCGCTTTGCAGCGCTTCCGCCAGCGCCTGCTGGTCTGTCACCTTTCCGCGAGCCACATTCACAAACACAGCGCCGGGTTTAATCTTTGCCAGCCGCACGCTGTCAAACAGGCCGGCAGTTTCCGCCGTCAAGGGCATAGCGCAAATCACCAAGTCCGCTAAAGGCAGCAGATCGTCCAACCAGCAGGTGGGCTGGGTTTGGTCAAACTCTGCCGCCGGGTGGCCGAAACGATTAATTCCCACCGTCTGTACATCAAAGGCCCGCAGCCGCCGAGCAATGGCACTGCCCACGCTGCCGGTGCCAATAATACAAGCGGTCTTGCCGCTAAGTTCCCGCAGACCCCGGTGCTTCTCCCACCGGTGCGCTGCTTGATTTTCTGCAAAAAATTTGCTCTCTTTATACAGCTGCAAAATACCGCCCAGCACAAACTCCGCCATAGGTGCACTGTAAACGCCGCCGGCGTTATACACGGTAATGCCGTGCGCCTTGCAATAGTCCAGCGGCACCCGATCCAGCCCGGCGGAAGTCACCTGAATACACTTAAGCGCCGGGAAGCGTTCAATCGGCGTAGTCAAAAACAAGCCGCCGCAAATCACTGCTTCAAATCGTTGGGTATCCATATTCACCGCCTGCCGTTCGTCCGGCCAAAAAGTGACGGCATACCCCATCTGCTCCAGCGCCTGCACCTGTTGCTCCCCACACCGCCATGCGCCGGTGATCAATAGTTCTTTCATCTCTTCATCACCGTTTCCTGCGCCGGTGTGTCGTCCCGGGCCAAGGTCTCGCCAGTGTTCACATTGTCCTCATTCTTCAGCACCTTAAAGGCGGTAACAAAGAGAATACGCACATCCAGCGCCAGGCTCATGTGGTCCACATACCAGCAGTTGAGCTCAATTCGATGGTGCCACTCCACATCCTTACGACCGTGCACCTGCGCCCAGCCGGTAATGCCCGGGCGCACATCAAACATATGTAACTGCGCCGATGTATAATCCGACAGCGGCCAAGGATGATAGGTCAGCGGCGGGCGAGGGCCGATAAAACTCATATCGCCCTTTAGAATATTCACCAGCTGGGGCAGCTCGTCAATGCTGGTGGCTCGCAGCAGCTTGCCTACTCGGGTCACACGCATATCGTCTGCGCCGCTGTACACGCCGGTGCCTGTGTGCTCCGCGCCTTGGCACATGGAGCGGAATTTATAAATCCAAAAGGTCTTGCCGTGCAGCCCTAAGCGCTGCTGCTTAAAGATGGCCGGGCCTTTGGAATCCAACTTCACCGCCAGTGCCGTGATCGCCAACAGCGGCGAAAGAACGATCAGTGCCAGCAGCGCCGTAATAAAATCCAGCGCTCGTTTTACTCCTCGATACATCTACATGCCCTCAACAATTTGTTCTACACAGTCCTGCAGTTTCTTATGCTGCAAGGCAAAAAAATCATCCTCCGCCCGGCTCAGCTGTGCCTCGTACTGCCGCAGCTCTGCCACACCGGAAGTAAAGATCCGTTTGATCTCCTTCAAATCGGTAATCTGTGCCGTGTTGCAAAAGGCGCGAGACAGAATGCTCATGGACGACCCCAGCCGGTAGTGTTCCGCTACAATATACGCTGCCGGCAATGTGCCGCCGCCCAAACGACCGAATCCGCCGAAACCGAAAGGGATACCCGCCGCTTTGATCTTGGCGCACACCGCGTCCACCGTACCGTCCGCCAAAGGCTGGAACAAAAATTTTTTCCCTTGGGAAATGCTCAGGTCATTCAACCCAATATGGATTTCGTCGACTCCGGGCATTGCCACCACACGGTCAAGGCAATCCACCGCCGCCTGATTTTCCAGCAGCAGGAGTGTCTTGGCGCGACCGTCCACCCAGCGGATAAATTGCTGCACCTCTTCTACTGATTGCCACATAGGCAGCATGATCACGTCCGCACCGGCGGCAATCACCCGGTTGATCTCATCTTTTGACCCCGGGTGCACCGGATTGACCCGTACCAGCAACTCCGCCTGATCCAGCACCGGTCGCAACCGAGCCACATCTTCTACGGTGTGGTGGTTTTGCACCGTATCCATACCGCCTTGGCGCTGCGCCTTGCCGATGTATTCCATATCCACAAAAATACGATCCACTCCGGCCGCCTGTGCGATCCGCGCCACCGCCGGGTCCTTGGTTATGTAAAACAGTTTAAGCATCTTTTCACCACCGGGTCATTGCCGGCGACAGCGCCGGACAATTATTATGCGAGTTATATTATATTATAAATAGAGATATTCGTCAACACACGACGAAAAGATTGTCTGTTACCGAGCAAAACAGCATTGTACAGCAAGGCAATCCGTATGACCATGCTGCAGGCAAATGTGCTTTTCGATTCTCAAAGCGGAATGGCTCTGTTTCTATAACAAGCAATTTATTCAAACAAAAAACAAAACTGACTCCGCTTGAAAAGCGAAATCAGTTTGCTGCTAAAAATCAATTTTTTCATCAAGTAGGCTTTTTTGTATCGACTACACGATTGGAGACCATACTGCCATTTCCGTCTTTTCCTTTTACTCATTTTCTGCGTATTCCGGCAATTCCACCGGGTCGATTCGCCAAATTTCATTGGCATATTCCTCGATGGTACGGTCTGCCGAAAAGACGCCGGCACTGCACATATTCAGCCAGCATTTGCGGGCGAAGGCCGTAGGTGACCGCAGATAATCGCCGTTTACTTGCAGCTTGGCGTGCACATAGGACTGAAAGTCACCCAGCACAAAATATCGATCCGCCACGCCGTCTGCCTCCGGCTCTAAAAGACTACGCTTCAAATCCGCAAAACAGCCGGTGCCACGGTCAGACAATGTGCCGTCTGTCAATGCATCCAGGCACTGCCGCAGCAGCGGATCACTGCGATACAAAGCCTTTGGATCATAGCCCCGGCGCAGGGCATCCAGGTCCTCTACCCGGGCACCGAAAATATAATTATTTTCTTCTCCGGCGGCCGCTACAATCTCCACATTGGCGCCGTCATAAGTGCCCAAAGTCACTGCGCCGTTCAGCATCAGCTTCATATTTCCGGTGCCGGAAGCCTCTGTACCGGCGGTGGAAATCTGCTCAGACACATCCGCAGCGGGAATGATCCGCTCTGCTGCCGTTACGCTGTAATCCGGCACAAACAGCACCTGTAAAAGTGGCGCTGCCTTAGGCGATCGTGCCACATAGTCCCCTACTGCGTGAATCAGCTTGATAATGGCCTTGGCACGCGCATAACCGGGCGCTGCCTTGGCGGCAAACAAAAAGGTGGTGGGCGCAAATTCTGTAATCTCCTCTTGCTCAATTTGAAAGGCCAATGCCAAAATACCCAGACAATGCAGCAACTGGCGCTTATACTCGTGCAGGCGCTTGATCTGCACATCCAGCATACGCGCCGGGTCATAATGCAGCCCCTGACCCTCCATCCAGCGGGCCAGGCGGCGTTTATTTTCTTTCTTGGTTTCACAAAAGGCCGCCAGCACCTCGCCATTGTCCGCATAGGGCTTTAGCTTCTCCAGTTGGAACAAGTTGGTGATCCAGTTTTTACTGCCCAGCCGGTGGGTCAGCAGCGCAGACAGGGACGGATTACACAGTGCCAAAAACCGCCGCTGGGTAATGCCATTGGTGCGGTTCAAAATTTTATCCGGGTACAGCTGTGCCCAATCCCGCAGCACCCGACGGCGCAAAATCTCCGTGTGTAAAGCTGCCACGCCATTCACATAGCCACACACCCAGCAGGCCAGATCCGCCATATAAATGCGACCGTCCCGCAGCGGGCGCACCCGGTGCCACAGCCGCTCCTCTGCGCCCATCGCCTGCATTTCGGCACAAAACAGATCGTCCAATTGGCACAGCAGGCGGGCGATCTCTGGCAATTCCGACGCCAAGAGCGCCAAATCCCAGCTTTCCATGGCCTCCGGCATCACCGTATGATTGGTGTAGCAAAACACCTCATTTGCAACGCCCAGTGCCGTTTTCAAAGTAAGGCCTTGCTTCAAAAGCAAACGAATGAACTCCGGGATGGCCAGCACCGGGTGGGTATCGTTTAGTTGGATCACCACCGCAGTCCCCAATTTCTCCGGCGCACAGCCGGGCGTGCGCAAATACCGGCGCAGCAGATCTTGCAAGGATGCACTACATAAAAAATACTGCTGCCGCAGCCGCAGCCGCTTGCCGTCCTCCTTCGTGTCATTTGGGTACAACACACGGGTCAGGTTCTCTGCCGCCGTGCGGCGTGTCACCGCCGCTGTATAATCCTGACGGTTAAAAGCGTCAAAATCAAACGGCTCTATGGGCACACTCTCCCACAGCCGCAAAGTAGAAATGTGCGCCGTACCGTAACCGGGGATCGGCAGGTCATAGGGCACTGCCTGCACAGCAAAATCCGCGAATTCCACCGTTACAGTATCTGCTCGGCAGCACACGCTCCAGGGGTCGCCGTATTGCAGGTCGTCCTCCACCGTTTCCACCTGAAAGCCGTCCTCGATCTGCTGGCGAAACAGTCCGCACCGATAGCGCAAGCCGTAGCCGTCCAGCGGTAAATTCAGCGTGGCGCCGCTGTCCAAAAAACAGGCCGCCAGCCGTCCCAAACCGCCGTTGCCCAAAGGTGGGTCCGGCACACAGTCCAGCTGGTCGAGCTTGCGGCCGCAGGCGGTAAGCGCCGCCTCCACCTCGCCGGTCAGGCCGGTGCAAAGCAGGTTATTGTACACCGCCTTGCCCAACAGATATTCCGCAGAAAAATAATACGCCCGCCGCCCGGCACAATGGGCCTGCAACGACCCTTGCCAAGCCGGTTGCAGCCGTGCCAAAACAGCCCGCGCCACCACTGCGTGCAGTTGTTCATCGGTCAATTCTGCCACCGGGAGTCGGTACAGACTGCGGGAGAGCAGTTCCAAATTTTCTTTCATATCCGACATATAGTACTCCTTTCCGCCCGATCTGCGGCGCAAGTCTCGGTATATAGATGCGCCAAAATGCCCGGGGTTAGGGCGCCGGGGCGCATACGCCAGCTCCAGTTGTGGGCGCCCACCGTTGACGGCGTGTTGATGCGGGCACTGCTGCCCAGTCCCAACAGATCCTGTACAGTCAAAATGCAGGTGTTGGCCGGGCTTCGCAGAGCAGAAAGCATCATCTGTCTCGGTAACTGATTGGGATAACGTACGCCATAGGCGGCCGCGGGGCTGTGGTGCACCAGCCCAACAGCGTATCGTTATCATGGGTGCCGGTGTAAATCACCGTATTGGGCTTGCAAACAGCACCACCGCCGCAGTCCCTGGAATCAAAGTCAAATTGCAGCACCTGCATACCGGGAAAGCCGCAATCTGAAAGCAGTGCCTGCACCGTATCGTCCAAAAAGCCCAGATCCTCCGCCAAAAGCGGCACATCCCCAAACGCCTGTTGGAGCGCCGAAAACAGCGACAAACCGGGCCCCGGCAGCCAGCAGCCGTCCCGGGCATTCTTTGCCCGGGCAGGCACAGAATAATAAGCGGCAAAGCCACGAAAATGGTCCAGTCGCAGCGCGTCAAACCAGTGCAAAGCGTGCCGCAGCCGCGCCACCCACCAGCGGTACTCTGTACGCGCGTGGGCGCTCCAGTTATAGACCGGGTTGCCCCACAGCTGGCCGGTGGGTGAAAACGCGTCCGGCGGACACCCGGCCAGCCGAGACGGTGCGCCGGAGGGAGAGAGCATAAACAGCTCCGGCGCCGCCCACACATCGGCGCTGCACGGCGCCACATAAATAGGCAGATCGCCGATCAGGTAAACACCCCGGGCATTGGCATAAGCCCGCAGCGCTCGCCACTGATGATCCAAAAAATATTGCAGCATTTTATGGTACAAAACCCGCCGCTCCATCTGCACTGCCGCCCTCTCCAAAGCCGATGGCTCTCGCTGCCGCAAAGCCGACGGCCACAGAAAAAACCGCTTTCCATAGCGTTCACTAAGGGCACAAAACAGGGCATGATCCTCCAGCCAATCGGCCTGACTTTGGCAAAAACAGTCAAAGTCTGCCGGTATATGGCGCACAAAGCGGTCAAACAGTCGATCAAACAGCACTTGACGCCCCCGGCGCACAGCCGGATAATCCACCCGGTCATCACGACCGCAGGGTAACAAATCCAAATCCGACGGCTGCAAATACCCGCTTTCCACCAGCAGCTGCGGGTCAATATACACCGCATCGCCTGCAAAGCTGCCGGGGCTTTGGTACGGTGAATTCCCCTGCCCTGCCGGGCACAGGGGTAGCAGCTGCCAGTACCGCTGCCCGGCAGACGACAAATCGTCTACAAAGCGGTAAGCCGCGGCACCCATGGTGCCGATCCCGTAGAGCCCGGGCAAGGAAAACAGCGGCAGCAGCACCCCGGCGCCACGCCGCTGCAACAAGCGGTCAGTCACAGATACAGACCTCCGTTTCCGGGTCAAACAAATGGAGCGCCTCCATGTTGGGGTACAGCACCGTTTGGTCGTCCTTTTGGAAAGAGACGGTGCCGGGCACCTGGGCAATCACCCGCCGTCCTTGCAAATCTGCATACAAATAGGTTTCCGCCCCCATACGCTCCGCCATTTCCACCTGAACCCGAAAGGCCGCAGAATCTGTTATATTCAGCCATGCCGGGTCCGTGGACAAATCCTCCGCCCGCAGGCCCAAAAGCACATCCCGATCCACATACGTCGACAGTTTGGCATGGCTTTGCATTCGACGGGGCAAAGCCACCTCCGTACCCAGCACTTGCAAATCAAGGGCGTTTCCCCGCCGCACCAAACGGCCGGGCAATATATTCATAGGCGGCGTGCCGATAAACCCAGCTACAAACACATTGCAGGGGTGGGCGTACAACTGTGCGGGTGTGTCTGCCTGCTGAATTTTGCCGTCCAACATGACCACGATCCGATCCGCCATGGTCATGGCCTCCGTTTGGTCATGGGTCACATACACAAAGGTGGTACCCAGTTCCCGGTGCAGCTCTGCAATGCGTGCGCGCATTTCCGTACGCAGCTTGGCATCCAGGTTAGACAGGGGCTCGTCCAAAAGGAACACCGCCGGATCCCGCACCATAGCACGGCCCAGCGCCACCCGCTGCCGCTGCCCGCCGGACAGGGCGCGGGGACGCCGATCCAGGTACGCGGTCAGTTCCAGCGCCTGTGCGGCTGTTTGCACCTTGCGGTCGATCTCCGCCTTGGGCACCCGCCGCAGTTGCAGACCAAAGGCCATATTCTTGTACACCGTCATGTGAGGGTACAGAGCGTAGCTTTGGAACACCATGGCAATGTCCCGATCCTTGGGCGGCAGATCGTTCACTACCCGGTCACCGATCTTCAAGGTGCCGCCACTGATGTCCTCCAACCCGGCAATCATACGCAGGGTGGTGGACTTGCCGCAACCGGAAGGTCCTACTAAAATCAAAAATTCCCGATCCCGGATTTCCAAATTCAAATCCGGTATGACAGTCACGCCGTCCTCATAAGTTTTTCTAATATGCTCAAGCGAGATAGACGCCACTGGGGCACACTCCTTTCCGCAGCTGCCGTTTAGCCCTTAACCGCACCGGCTACCACGCCTTTGATAATATATTTTTGGCAAAACAGATAAAAGACCACAATGGGGATCATCGCCAGCACCAGCATCGCCATCAGCCCACCGTAATCTGTGGAACCGTAGGCACCCTGCATGGCAATTTGAATGGCCACCGGCACGGTCTTTTTCTCCGTACCCAGCACCAGGTACGGCAGCAGATAATCATTCCAGATCCACATCGTATTGAGGATCGCCACCGTCACCGCCGTGGGTTTTAAGAGTGGCAACACCACCAAAAAGAAAGTCTGTACCGGATTGCAGCCGTCAATGGTGGCTGCCTCCTCCAGCTCCCGGGGAATTCCTCGGATAAAGCCGCACAGCATAAACACGGACAGCCCGGCGCCAAAGCCCAGATAAATAAACGGCATACCAAGAACGGTATTCAATTTTGCCCGGCCAACCAAATAGGTCATGGTGTACATCACCATTTGAAACGGCACGATCATGCTGAAAACGAACAGGTAGTACATACCCTTGGTCAGTGCCGTGCGTACCCGCATTAGATACCAGGCGGCCATGGAGGTGCAAAGAACGATCAGCCCCACAGACACAACGGTGATCAGCAGTGACCGGCCAAAGGCGGCGAAAAAGCCGCCGGCAGACAGGCCGCTGATATAGTTTTCCAACGCTACAAAGGTCTCTTTGTTGGGCAGTGCAAACGGGTCGCCGGAGATATAAAATCGGGACTTAAAGGAATTTTGCACCACCAAAAAGAGAGGCACAAGGGTCAGCGCCGCCAGCAGCACCAAAAGAAGCGTTTCCAGCGCACTTTGGGGAGCTTTCTGTTTTTGTTTTTTTCTCATACGCCGTGGGCCTCCCGCTGTCCGGTCACGCGCAGTTGCAAAAAGGCAAGCAACGCCACGATGATAAAGAACACAACCGCCTTGGCTTGACCCACCCCCTGCCAGCCGCTGCGGCCGTAAAAGGTATTATAAATATTCAGCGCCAACAGCTCCGTCTTTTGCTCCGGGGCTCCGCCGGTAAGCGCCAGGTTTTGGTCAAACATCTTAAAGGTATTTGTAAGGGTCAGAAAAGTGCAAATGGTCACCGCAGGCATCACCAGCGGCAGCTTGATGCGAAACAGAGTCTGCGTCCGGGATGCGCCGTCAATGGCCGCCGCCTCCAAAAGATCGTCCGGCACATTTTGCAGCGCCGCAATATAGATCACCATCATATAGCCGATCAGCTGCCAGTTGGTCAGCGCCACCAGCCCCCAAAAGCCGTAAGCGGGCTGATAGGTAATATCCACCCCCGCCCAGGCCAACACACCATTAATGAGCAAATTCCAAATATATCCCAGCACAATCCCGCCGATCAAATTAGGCATAAAGAACACGCCGCGAAAGAAATTGGTGCCCCGCAGCCCCCGGGTAAGAAGCAGTGCCAGTGCAAATGCAAGCACATTCACTGTGAGGATACTCACGCCGGAGAACAGCGCCGTAAACCACAGGGCGTGGAGAAAGCCGCTGTCTGCAGTAAAGGCCTGCACATAGTTTTGCAGTCCTACCCACGCGGCGTCCGTCACCGTTCGGAACCGGGTAAAGGAAAGCCCCACCCCCAGTACAAAGGGCGCCGCAAAGGCAAAGAGAAAGGCCACCGCCGTGGGCAGTAAAAACAACCAGCCGTATTTTTTCAAATTTTTCTGCATACCGTCGTTCCTTTAGGCAGAGGCAGCCGCTTCACTTTTCCAGTCCGCCACGGTATTTTCCTGCACCTGCGCCCATGTTTTTCTGCCCTGGGCATAGCTCAGCAGCGCAGAGCCAAAATGCTGCTTGAAGGTCTGAGATGGGAACACAGTAAAGTCCCAGGGAATGCTGTAAACGCCCTGCTTGTTCATCCAAAGCTGCACCTGCACCGCCAGCGGGTCCTCCGGCACATCTTCTGCGGAGAAGGTGTCAAAGGGTGCAATAAAGCCCAACGCATCCGTTACGAATTTTTTGCCTGTATCGGAAGAATATAACCAATAAATAAAATCGGCTGCCGCCTTTTGCTGTTCCTCTGTTGCCTTGGCGTTGATGGCATAGAAATTCTCCGTGCCCACGCACAAACCTTGGTTTTCCTCGCCGTCTGCGCCAATATAGATAGGCAGGAACTTGATTTTGTCTGCCTGCACCTTGTTACCGGTGACACCGGCGATCTGTTCCCATGCCCAGTTACCATTTTGTACCATGGCGCACTTTTCCAGCGCAAACTCCGCCATGGAGTCCGTCACCGTCTTGGTGCCGCACTTTTTCGCCTCCACCGTGCTGTCCGTTAAATACAGGTCAAAAATATTCTTAAAATTGTCACCGAAGGAGAAAGTGATCTCCTTGGTGGCGTCCGTAGTCAAATCCACCTTATTCTGCTTAAATTCATAATAGATGGGCACATTCATCAAGTGGGTCTGCCAGCGCCAGTCCTCGCCGCTTTTCAGTGAAGTAGCGGCAAACACGCCTTCAATACCCAGCTCCGTCTTGTGTTTTTGCATATCGTCTGCCACAGACTTCAGCGCTGCAAAGGAACGCACCTCGTCCATGGATTTGTACTTACTGTCCCGATCCTTCAGTGCAAAATACTTGTCCGTGATGGCCTCGTTATAGATGATCCCGTAACCCTCCACTACATAGGGAATACCGTACACCTTACCGTCACTGGTGACCGCCAGAGATTTGTCTGTTAAGTGCTCATACAGCTTGGTATCGGACAGATCAGCGCAATAAGGCGCCCAGTTTGCATAACCCTTGGGACCGTTGATCTGAAACAGCGTGGGCGCCTCTGCTGTGGCCATCTTGGCCGTCAGCGTAGACTCGTACTGGTTATTGGCCGCCGTCTCTACAATCACATTCACGCCGGTTTCTTCCTTGTAGGCTTTGGCGATCTTTTCATATACCCCGGCTATCTCCGGCTTAAAGTTCAGGTAACGCAGGGTCACCTGGCTTTTGGCCGCGTCCGTAGCGTTGGTGGTGCCATCGTCCGTTTGCTTGCCACAGGCGGCAAACAGCCCGCCGGTGGACAACAGCAGCACCCCACACAGCAGCAAAGAAAGCCATTTTTTCATCATTTTCATTTTGAAAACCTCCGTTCGCTTTGATGTTTATAGTGTGTGCCGCCCATCAAGCGATATACAAAAAGAAAAGCGACCGTAACCGGCAAAGCCGATCACAGTCGCTGAAACAGATAGAATTTTAATTTATTTTTTATCCTGCGCCATGGCTTTTAAGTCGTGGCGTTTTTCGGCAAAATAGGCTCTCGTCTCCTTGCCCACCACCCCGGACAGGGCGAACAGGGCAATCAGGTTTGGAAATGCCATCAGGCCGTTACAAATATCCGCAATGTTCCACACAGCCGCCACGGTCAGGTACGGGCCGATGAACACGGCAAGAATGTACAGATAGCGGTACACCTTGGTGAACTTTTGGGAGCCTACCAGGTACTCCAGGCAGCGCTCGGAGTAGTAATTCCAGCCCAAAATGGTGGTAAAGGCAAAGAACGCCAGGCACAACATCAGCACAAAGGCAGAGAACCGACCGTTCCAAGGCAGACCCGTCTGCCAGGCACGGCTGGTGATCTTTACGCCCTCTACGGAACCGGCCACAAAAGCGTTCTGGGCACCGGTAACCACAATGGACAGACCGGTGAGGGTGCAAATCACGATGGTATCAATAAAGGTACCGGTCATCGTCACCAAACCTTGACGCACCGTGTCCTTGGTTTTGGCGGCAGCGGCAGCAATCGGTGCAGAGCCAAGGCCCGCCTCGTTGGAGAAAATGCCGCGGCCAATACCCTTTTGCATAGCCAGCTTAATGGTTACGCCGGTGGCAGCACCAAGGGCTGCCTGCGGATCAAAGGCGCTCTGGCAGATCAGCTTCACCGCAGCGGGAATAGCAGTAATGTGGCCCAGCACGATAACCAGCGCAAATACCACATAAGTGATGGCCATAAAGGGCACGATCACCTGAGAAACCTTGGCAATACGCTGAATACCACCCAGCACCACCAGTGCCACACAAAGGGTGACCACCAGGCCGCCGATCACGGTTGCCCAAGTGTAATCATTGCCAAACAGCGTAAACGCCACATGAGCAGATTTCGGATCAAAGAAATCCTGCACTGCCGTTGCAATACCGTTAATCTGGGTAAAGGTGCCGATACCAAAGAGACCGACGCAGATACCAAACACGGCAAACAGCTTCGCCAGCCACTTCCACTTGGAACCCATGCCCTTTTCTATGTAGTAGAACGGACCGCCCAGATAATGGCTGTCGTCCTTCTTCTCTCTGTACTTAATGGCCAAAAAGCCCTCGCTGTACTTGGTGGCCATACCGAAGAAGGCGGCCAACAACATCCACAGCAGTGCACCGGGACCGCCCAGGCAAATGGCCGTAGCCACGCCTACGATATTGCCGGTACCAATGGTGGCGGACAGCGCCGTGCACAGCGCGCCGAAGGAAGTAACCTCTCCCTCGCCGTTGTCCTCATTCTTAACCATAAACTTCAGTGCCTTGCCCAGGTGCCGCACCTGAACAAAGCCGGTTCGCACCGTCAGCCACACGCCGGCGGCTAAAATCAAAATGATCAGCGGCCAGCCCCATACGGCGTTCTGTACCTTACCAATGATGTCATCCACGGACATTGCAAGTGTAATTGTCTGCATTGTTTCACCCTTTCTGCAAATAAAAAAACTGATACAAGTTTACCACAAACCGGGCGACCATTCAATGTGCAAACTACAAAAAAAGAGGCGAATATGTATTTTTATACATATCCGCCATAGGTTTGGCTGTTTGCCAAAGAATTCTTGGTTAAAATTACAGACTGTTTTGCAGTTTGGCAGCGGTCAGCGTGTTCTCCAGCAGCATGGAGATGGTCATGGGACCCACACCTCCGGGCACCGGGGTAATGGCGCCACACACCTGGGAAACGCCGTCAAAATCCACATCGCCGCACAACTTGCCGTTCTCATCCCTGTCCATACCCACATCAATAACCACCGCGCCGGGCTTTACCATATCTGCTGTAACGAACTTAGGGCGACCCACTGCCGCCACCAACACATCCGCCTGCCTGGTCAGCTCTGCCAAATTCTGCGTCTTGGAATGGGCAATGGTCACTGTGGCATTCTCGTGCAGCAGCAGCATAGCCATGGGCTTGCCCACAATGTTGCTGCGCCCCAGCACTACCGCCCGCTTGCCGGTCAGGTCCGTGCCGGTGGAACGGATCAGTTCCATCACCCCGGCAGGGGTGCAGGGCAAAAAGCGGTAGTCGCCAATCATAATAGCACCCACATTCTCCGGGTGGAAGGCGTCTACATCCTTGGCCGGGTCAATGCGTGCGATCACCTCTTTGTCGCTTAGGTGCGGCGGCAAAGGCAGCTGGCAAAGGATGCCGTTTATCTCTTTTTTCGCGTTCAATTCGTCTACCAGTGCATTCAGCTGCGCCTGGGTGGTGTCTGCGGGCAGCGTGTATTTTTCACTGTAAAAGCCCACCTCGGCGCACGCTTTTTCCTTGTTGCGCACATACACCTGGGATGCCGGATCCTCGCCTACCAAGATAACTGCCAGCCCCGGGGTCACGCCCTGTTCTTTTAATGCAAGGGTCTCCTGTGCCACCCGCGCCCGCACGGCGCGCGACACGGCCTTGCCGTCAATGATCTGTGCCATTTTTCTCCTCGTTTACTCCTTTATTCTTTGTTTTGCTGCGCTTGGCCGCCTGGGCAGCACGGCGCTCCTCCTTGGTGGGGCGGGGTGGCAGCTCCTCTACCGGCACCACCCGCAGGCGCTGGGGCAGACGGCCCTGCTTCTTCTTCACCATCACCACAATAAAGTATACCAGTGCCACAACGGCAATCACCGCCGACAGCACCTGGCTGACCCGAATACTGGTGGAGCCGATGTACAGACTGTCTGTACGCATACCCTCCACTACCATACGCTCCACGCCGTACCAAACGCCGTATAGCACAAAAATCTCGCCCTTAAAACTGCGGCGTTTATGCACAATGTAATTGAGGATCAGAAAGCCCAATACACACCACAGGCTTTCATACAGGAAAGTGGGGTGCACCGGCACCTCCGGGTCCACGGTCACGCCCTTAGCAGCCAGGTCCGCAGAAGAGGCGGCCAGCGTATCTCTGATCTTTACGCTCCACATTCTAAAGAGCGCAGTATCCGTATTGGTGCCAAAGGCCTCCTGGTTAAAGAAATTGCCCCAGCGGCCGATACCCTGGCCGATAAGCAAGCCTAACGCACCCAAGTCCAGCAGATTACGAAAGTCGATCTTGCCCACCTTGCAGCCGATGCCGGCGCCGATCAGGGCGCCGATAATACCACCGTAAATGGCAAGCCCGCCGTTCCAAATTTGCACGATCTCTGCCGGGTGGGCGCTGTAATAGCCCCACTCAAAAATCACATAATATGCCCGAGCGCAGACGATACCGAAAACCGTACCCCAAATGAGCACATCCGTCATCCCGTCCAGGCTCATACGCCACTTGTATGCCATACGGCCGCCGTACAGCACCGCCAGCATAAAGCCAAAGGCGATAATGATACCGTAAAAATGAATATCATAACTGCCGATGGTAAACGCCACAGAAGGCAGATCGAAGTCGATCCCCAGCCCGGGGAAGTACACGCGGGTAAAATTACTCATGCTGCTCCTCCTCTGCCTTTACAATGGACAGGGCGCTGTACTGCGGGTTCATTACCTGCTGCAAGCGCGCCTCAATCTTCTCCTTGGTAATGGCCTTGTAGTGATTCGTCACATCAAAGATGGAAAAGCCGTTAAAGTGGGCATCTATCATACCGTTGGCCACACTGTCAATATCGTTATAGGACATCACTTCCCGACCATAGGACTTGCGCAAGGCTGCCTGGTACAGATCCTCCGGAATCCCCTCCCGGCGCAGGCGTTCTACCTCTGCCTGAATGGCGGCCGCCACCGCCCGGGGGTCCGTGCTCTCGCCGTCAAAGATAATGGCTTCATACCCGTGGCCGTGAAAATACTCCGTAGAGAATTCGCCGCTGATCAGTCCTCGGTCAAACAAGTCTTTATAGAGAGGCGAGGAGTCACCGGCCATAATCTCCAACAGCAGATTGGTAAGAATAATGGTCTCTATGTCCTGCTCCGGCTTGGCGCAGGCTTCTTTATAGCCAAAGGAGAACACCGGAATGGAGGTAGCCAAATGACACTCCTGATAGTCCTGCACGATCTCTCGCGGTTCCGGCAGGAACGCCCGCTCTACCGTCACATCGGCTGCCGGTTTTAAGCACCGATCACAGACGGCCAGCACCTGCTCCGGTGTCACATTGCCAACCACCGCCAGTGCCATATTGTGCAGATTATAAAAAGTATTGTAGCAGTCATACAGCAGCTTGTCCGTAATGTGGGAGATGGACTCCACCGTACCGGCAATATCAATGCGCACCGGGTGGTTCTTATACAGGCACCGCAACAGGTTAAAGGTGCTCATCCAGCCGGGTACATCATAGTACATGGTGATCTCCTGGCCGATAATCCCCTGCTCTTTTTCCACCGTTTGAGGCGTAAAATACGGGTGCTGCACAAAGTCCAGCAAAATCTCCAACGACTGGTCAAAGTGGTCGCTGCACTGGAACAGATAGCAGGTCTTGTCAAAGGAAGTATACGCATTGGCAGACGCACCGGTGGCCGCGAAGCGCTGAAAAGCATCCAGCTCCTCGGACTCAAACAGCTTGTGCTCCAAAAAGTGTGCAATTCCTTCCGGTACCTGGGTGTATTCGGCAGCGTCCGAGCGCTTAAAACGATTGTCAATGGAGCCATACTTGGTACCGATCACCGCATAAGCAGAGCGGTAATGGGCCTTAGGCATCACAAATATTTTCAGCCCTGTGGGGTGGTCAATTTCATAATAGCGTTCGTCCAAAATGGAAGAAACTTGTTCTTTCACTGTGCCTGCACCTCCTCTTTCTCTGCCACTAAGCGGTAAACGGTATCCAGCGACAACCGACCGGCACATTCTTGTAACTGCTCCACGGTCACGCTCCGGGTCTCCTCCGCCACCTGGGCAGGGGTACGGAAGTCATCGTCCAACAGCCGGGCGGCATACCAGTTTTCCAGGCCGTTGGGGGTGTCTGCCACGCCGTCCAGCGCGTCGATCATGGCAATGCGGGAGCTTTCCAGTTCGGCTTTGCAGTCACCATCCCGAATCATCTCCAGCTGATGCAGGATCTCGGCCACAGCCTTGTCCATATTCTCCTCCTCACAGCCGCACTGAATAAAAATGTGGCTGTTTTGGCGGGCAAAGCGAGCAGAACAGTAGTAACAAAGGCTCATCTTCTCTCGCACATTCATAAAGAGTTTGGAGTACGGGCCGCCGCCGAACACATCGCAAAAGCTACGCATAGCCGGTGCCAACGGATCATCCGGGCGCATATCCACACGAAAGCCCAGCACCAGCTTACCTTGACGAATTTTTTCGCTCTCCCGCACATCTTTCACCTGTTCGCACCGGGGCACAAAATGGGGAGTGGGCATGGGCTGATACGCCCGCTCCACGCCCTCTAACCGACGGCGCAGCGCCGCACAGGCCGCCTCCGGATCCGTGCTGCCGACCACAGTTACCAGCATTTTGCTCTCTCGCAGCATGCGGTGCCAGGCGGCGGTTACGCTCTCCGGCGTGGCAGCCAACAAAGTCTCTTTGGTGCCTTTGGGATTGATCCGGTACGGATCGCCGGCAAACATAATCTGCTGCATTTGCATTACAGCATACAGGCGTTTTTCGTTCTCCTCGGCAGCCAGCTTCTCCAGCAGCACCCGGCGCTCCGTCTCAATATCCGCCGGTGAGAACAGGCCGTCCTCCCCCAAAAGCGGGTCAAACAGCAGATTCATCAGCAGCTCCAGCCCCGCCTCGGCAATCTTCTCGTCATCCAGGGCAAAGCGATCGTCCAGTGTGGTGATGCCCATCTTCAAGATTTGGCAGCCGCCGGATTTGTTAGCGGTGACGCTGATGGCCGCGCCATAGAGCTTGTCCAACTGCAAGTGCAGCGCACGCATATCCGGATAGGCCTTGCCCTTACGGCTGACCGCTGAGATGGCCAGCGCATAGTTCGCCGCCATCTGCTCCTCCATGGGCACTGCCAAGTGAATGGCCAGTTCATTGGTCTTAAACCGCCCGGCAGGCACAGCCAAAAGCTCTACCCCGGGGGCTATCTTCTTTTGCACATAATCTGTCAAAATGAAACTTCCTTTCATTGTGAGATGTTACACAAACGGATTATAACATATTTTACCCTATTTTTCCAACCCTTATCAAAACAAAAGATAAAGCAGAGCTAAAAGCAGCGCCTGATCTGCGCCTTCGCGTCCTAAAAGCAGAAGCAGCATTAAGATTACGGCGTTGTCATCCCCTTCGTTCTCCGATGCCGGTTCCTCCGGGTTTGGCGCAGCCGGACATGCTTTTTCCTTGCCGGGCGGCGGTGCCGTCTGACGGTCGTTATGCCTTTGCGGCGGTTCCTCCCGGGGCAGATACGACCCGGCACGAGCATGCATACGGCGCACCCGCTCCTTGGCTTCATTGATCTGGTCCTCACTAAACGCCGGCACTAAAACAACTCCTCCAGCATAGGCAGCACCTCAAACAGACGCAGGATCTGCATGGCCTGGTCCGCCTTGTTTTGGCTCTTGGGGCTTAAATGGGGCTTCAGCGCCCGGATCAGATCCACATTTTTATTGCTGCTGCGGTTCATACGGTCAAAAATGGACTTGGCTTTCATCATCATTTCAAAGTCTGCCTTGCCAAAGTTCAGTCCCTCCAACCCGGACAGCAGATTTTGCATATTCTGGGCACCGGCCACCGTGTCTGTCAGCTGCTGCACGGCGCTGTTGGCGCTCCCCGGCTTAGGCTGGGGCGTAGGCTGTGCACCGGGAGGGGACGCCGCACCGGGCGCACTTCCCTGCCCGCCGTCGCCTAAGATGGACGCGGCCACGCCCCGCAGCATTTCCATATCCTGCGGGGTCAAATTGGCAATGATCCGGTTAATATCGTCCATATTACCGCTGCCTGCCTAACTTTTCCATCAGTGCCTTGGCCTGTGGAGAATTGAGCATTTGCTGCAATCGTTCCTTGTCATTGAGCACCGCCTCTAATTTGGCCTTGGTGTCCGGGTCCAGGTTTTGCTGCAAATAGGCCTGCTGCTGTCCGGCTTTGGCCGCTGCTTGGAATGCCGCCGGGTCAAATCCTTTTTTCTGTTTTCTCGGGTCCTGCATAAAACGCACTCCTCTTTTTTATCTGCAAAGCCGCTTGCCGTGGGCACGCAGATATGTTATACTCAGTACATAGTATGCAGAAAGGCGGGGATTATGAATGCGCTTACTGGTCGCCTCGGACTCG
>OLZF01000354.1_pt1 | contig 51204 bp, 36 predicted proteins | sample 1674391 | NCBI WGS metagenome assembly OLZF01 (sample SAMEA103958166, study PRJEB25191) | human gut metagenome | biome: human-associated habitat [ENVO:00009003]; feature: intestine environment [ENVO:2100002]; material: feces | place: Germany | collected 2013/2015
TCCCTACAATTTGCCGGTCATGGGTGCCCTGTAGGGAGCGGTCTTGACCGCTCCGTGCCCGTGTGCGGCAATGGAAAACCTCACGGGAGGGATGAATCCCTCCCCTACTCATTTTTCCAAAATCAGGAGAATTCTATGGAACTACTCTGCGTACTTTTCGCCGTGGCGGCGTTGTTCTGCGGCTGCGCGGTGCTTACGCTGAAATGCCGTGTCCCGGCGGCGGTCGCACCGCTGACGGCGCTGTCGCTGATTGTGGCGGTGCTGACGCTGGCCGCAATGGCGGGCGTGCTGTACCCCGCCGCATGGGCGGTGTACGCGCTGTGTCTGGCGGGCGGCGTTTGGGTGCTGCTCACCCGCAAAAAACACACAGATGCGCTGCAGATGCTGTTCACACCGGGCAGTGTGTTGTTCTGGGGCATGGCGCTGGCGTTTACCGCCTACTTTTTTGTGCGCCAGCCGATGGCCGCCGATTTTGACGAGCTGAGCCTTTGGGCCACCGCTGTCAAGATCACCAAGGTCAATAACGACCTGTACGCGACCGCCGAACTGGGCACCCCGTGGGCTGCGACCCAGAACCCCGGCCTGCCCTTGCTCTCGTATTTCTTCCAGTTTTTCGGCGATTATGCAGATTGGAAAATTTATGTCGGTTATGACATTTTGTATTTTTCCGTTTTTGCCGCTGTTGTGGGGGCTATCCCGCACAGCAGGTGGCGCGTTGCCGTGCCGATGGCCGCCGTGCTGTGGTGCGTGCCGTTCTTTTTCACAAACTACAACCACACCATTTATTTAACGACCACCTACATGACCAGCTACGGTGATGTGCCCGCGGGCCTTGTGTTCGGCGGGGCGGTGGCCGCATGGCTGGCGCTGCGCCAAAATTCGGCCCCCAAATGGGCCGTGCTGCCGATTCTGGCGCTGTCTGCCAACATCAAGGCCAATACCTTTGTATTGGCACTGGTGGCAGCGGGGCTGGTGGCTGTGGACGAGTGGCTGTTTGCCGACGACGGCGATTTCAAGGCCGGTCTGCTCCCCCGCACCGGGTTCAGCCTGGCCTGTTTTGCCGCACCGATGGCAATTTACTATCTGTGGAATGTCCGCTATGTCGGTTGGCTCGTCAGCCGCAGCGCCAGTGATTCCGGCGTTGGCGAGACGAGCGCCCCGCTGTCTGCGGTCGTTGTCAACGGCATCAAAATTCTGCTGGGCCAGCCGGTCGAGGGCTTTTACGCCGAGCGCGAGGCCCAGTTCCGCACTGCGATGGCCGACATGGGCCACCAGTTCTGGACGAGCGACGGCAAGTTGAGCATGATCGGGCAGGGCCGCAATGTGGTCGCGCTGATCGCCATCGTGTTTGTCGTGGCGGTTCTGGCGGCAGCATCGCGGCGGCTCAAGGCGCGCATCGCGGTCATCGGTGCGCTGTCCGGCGTCTGCTTTTTGGGCTACAACCTCATGCTGGCGCTGAGCTACGGCTTTATCTTCAAGACCTTTCAGGCCGAGCAGCTGACCGACTACAACCGCTACATTTACAGCTATTACATCGGCTGGTTCATCCTTGCGCTGGGGTGTCTGTCGGTGGCGCTGCTGCCGCAGATCACAGTCAAGGGCGGGGCCGACGGCCCGACAGCGGTTTTTGCTGCGACCCGCCGACAGCCGCTCGCTGCCTTTGAGCTGTTTGTGCTGGTGCTGGCCTGCGGGATGCTGTTCCGCCAGAGCCAGCTGATTTTGCCGCAGCTGAGCGTGCTGGGCTTTGCGGACAGCGAGTTCACCGACCGCCGCGCCGAGCGTGCCGAGGCCGAGCTGGTGTGCAGCTATCTTGCCCCCGATGACCGCGTCTTTTATGTCGGGCAGGGCGACAACGGCGAGGGCTGGTTCAGCGCCGTGTTTGATTTCTACCCGATTTTGGTAGACTATTCCGGCACCGTGACCACGGACCCCGACACCGGCGAGACAAAGATGATCGGCGGCGGCGGCGAGCTGGGCCTGCCCGAGCTGCAGCCCGGCGAGGGTGTGAAAAACACCTACTACCACGCCTTTACAGCCGAGGAGCTGGACAGCATCGTGCGCGGCAACGGCTGCACGGTGCTGTATATCCAGACGCTGGATGATATTTTTGTGCAAAGCTACGCCGATTTGTTCACCGACAAGCTGGCGGCGGCCCAGAGCGGCGAGACGCTGCTTTACCGCGTGACCGATGCGGGCTTTGCCCCGATGCAGATGGAGGTGAGCGCCCGATGAAAGCCCTGCAGAAATGGTTTGGGCGGCGCGGTGCGCTGCCGCTGACCACCTATCTGGCGGCGCTGGCCGTCTGGGTCGTGCTGGGGGCGTTCCACCTCGGCAGTGACAGTCTGACCCGTGCGCAGGGCCGCCTGACCGAGGAGACAATGGCCGCGACCGACTGGCAGCTGGTGGGGCTGACCCCAAACGAGGACGGCACACTGACCACTGTGGACGGCGACCCGCAGATGATTTTGGAAAATGTCGGTGACCGCGTGGTGCGCACCATCAGCTACACCGCGCAGTTTGACGGAGAAGCGCGGGAATTGTGCCTGTACTACACAACAAAAGTCGGCGAGGATTACTCTGCCGACCGCCGGGTGTTCCCCCGGAGTGTGGGCGAAGGACGGTACATCTACACGCTGCCCCGCACAAGTCTGGCCGCGCTGCGCCTCGACCCCTGCAGCCCGGAGGAAAACAAGACCGTGACCCTGACGATGAGCAGCATCACGCTGAACGCCGCCGACACGCTGCCGCACTTCTGGCAGTATTTTGTACCAAGCTGGTATCAGGCATTCTGTCTGGTGCTTTACCCCGCTCTGGCGGCAGCCGCTGTCAGCATGGCGGCCGCCATCGTACCGGGCAGAAAAAGAACCTGACCCGCAAGCCCTCCGTGGGCTTATTGCTGTGTTGCGTTATGCCGGGCAGCCTACCCGCCGTGGGGGCTGCCCGGTTTTTTGCACTTCATTTTTCGACTGTTTTCGACTATTTTGCACAAATCTGTTGCTTTTAACGGTAGTCATATACTATAATATAGACAGTATGGGGGTCTGCGCCCCCTTCCCCGTGCAGGTTAAATTTTGTAAGGGCACAGGTGAGAGCATGCGTGAAGCGAAACAGAGAATCCTGATTGCGGACGATTCCGCCATGAACCGCGCCATACTGACAGAGATGCTGGGTGACGGTTATGACATTCTGGAGGCGGAGAACGGCCTGCAGGCCGTGTCGGTCATGCAGTCGGACGAGAATATCGACCTGCTGCTTGACATCATGATGCCCGAGATGGACGGCTTTGAAGTGCTGGCCATGATGAAGAAATGTCACTGGATCGACGACATTCCCGTCATCATGATCTCTGCCGAGAATGCGTCCAGCTTTGTGGAGCGCGCCTATGACCTCGGCGCAAGCGACTATATCAGCCGCCCGTTTGACACCGCCGTGGTCCGCCGCCGCGTTATCAACACCCTGATGCTTTCTGCCAAGCAGAAGCGGCTGGTCCAGCTGGTGGCCGAGCAGGTCTACGAAAAAGAAAAAAGCAACTCCACGATGATCAACATCCTGAGCCATATCGTGGAATTCCGCAACGGCGAGAGCGGCCTGCATGTGCTGCACATCCAGACTGCAACCGAAATCCTGCTGCACACGCTGGTACAGCAGACCGACCGCTACAATCTGACCACCGCCGATATATCGCTGATCAGCACGGCGTCCGCACTGCACGACATCGGCAAGATCAACATTCCCGAATCCATCCTGAACAAGCCCGGCAAGCTGACGAAGGAAGAATTTGACACGATGAAGACCCACACCACGATCGGTGCGGAGATCCTCGACAAGCTGCCCTTCCAGCAGGAGAGCGATCTGGTCAAGACGGCCTACGCCATCTGCCGCTGGCACCACGAGCGGTATGACGGGCGCGGCTACCCGGACGGGCTGAAGGGGGAGCAGATCCCCATTGCCGCGCAGGTCGTGGCGATGGCCGATGTCTATGACGCGCTGACGAGTGAGCGCTGCTACAAAAAGGCCTACAGCCATGACACCGCCATACAGATGATCCTGAACGGCGAGTGCGGTGCCTTCAACCCGCTGCTGCTGCAATGCCTACAGGAGGCCGCGCCGCGCCTGCAGGCCGAGCTGAGTACCTCCGCCGCAGCCGATGCCCCCCGCAACACCCTTGCCGAGGCGCAGCACCTCTCGGAGACGCTGTTGGAGGAGAACGCGCTGCCCGGGCAGGACCGCATTCTCCGCGTGCTGTCGGTGCTGCGTGCCAAAGCGGACTTTTTTGTCAAAAACGCCCGCTGCATCCAAATGGAATACAACGATACCACGGGCCTGGTCCACTTTTCGCCGTGGGCGGTCGAGCATATGAACGTCCCTGCCGAGCTGCACCTGCCCGAGGACATCGACAAATCCGCCTTCACGCGGGAGGGTATCCGCCGCATCCAGAAAGCGCTGCGCGCGACCACCAGTGCCCACCCCAACACCGAGCTTTCGATGCTGCTGCCCGTTGACGGCGAGCTGCGCTGGCACCGCATCGCCCTGCGCAGCATCTGGAGTGAGAACGATCCCCCCTTCTATCTGGGCGCAGTGGGGCAGGCAGCCCCCGTTGAGGAGCTTTGCGACTACCACCGCGAGCTTTCCCGCGATGTGCTGACCCACGCCTACAACCGCAGCTTTTTTGAGAGCCATCTGCTGCAGCAGATGGAGGCGGACGGCGTCCTGTTGCTTGACCTCGACCATTTCGGCACAATCAACGAGACCTACGGCCGTCAGGCCGGCGACATTGCGATCCGCACCGTAGTGGGTGCGGTCTCGGCCTGTGTGCGCAGCAGCAGCGATGCGCTGGTGCGCTACGGTGATGACGAGTTCCTGCTGCTGTTCCCCCATATCTCGCCGCATATCTTTGCACAGCGGGCGGAGGAGATCCGCGCCTCGGTCGAGTCGATCCGGCTGACCGACTACCCCGACCTGCGCCTGACGGTCTCTCTCGGCGGCGTGTACGGCGCCTGCCCGATCGAGCCGGCCATTGTACAGGCCGAGACACTGCTGCACGATGCCAAGCAGACAAGAAACTGCTGCCTGCTCCGCCAATATACTGAGGAAAAATAATTTCATTGTCAGAAAGGTGATTTACCATGACATTACAGGAATTTTATGCCCGTGTCGGCGGCGATTACAGCGCCACCCTCAGCCGCCTGCCCAGCGAGGCGCTCATCAAAAAATTTGTTCTGAAATACCCCGGCGACCCCAGCTTTGAGCAGCTGCGGGCTGCGTTGGACGCGCAGGACTGGGAGCTGGCCTTCCGTGCCAGCCACACCCTCAAGGGCGTGGCCCAGAACCTCGGCATGGACCGCCTGTACAAGGCCGCCGCCGCCCTCTGCGATGCGGTGCGCGGCCCCAAGCCGCTGGAGGATGCAAGCCTCTGGCCGCCCGTCCTTGCCGCCCATGAGGAAGTGCTGGCGGCGGTCCGGGAACTGTAAAGCACCCACTTGCAGGCCGGCCCTGCAGAATACTATGTGCGGTGCCTCTGCCGCCGCACAGGAAACCGGAGTGCCCCTGCCATGTATAATAAAAAGGAGAACTTCCTCGCCCTGCGGCGCGCGGTCTGCTGCCTGCTGCTTGCCAGTATGCTGCTGGCCGCACTGCTGGGTTTTGCCATGCCCGCCAGCGCGGCGGGCAGCAATGACACCCCCCAGCGCACCCTGCGCGTAGGCTTTTATGCCTACACGGGCTACCATATCATGGATAAGGACGGCCACCGCAGCGGCTATTCCTACGAGGTACTGCAGCGGATCGCCCAGTATGAGAATGTAAAGTTTGAGTATGTGGCCTACGACTGTAATGCCAACGAGGCCGCTGATATGCTGGAGCGCGGCGAGATCGACCTGCTGCCCACGCTGCGCCAGACGCCGGAGCGCGCCGAGCGCTTTGCCTTCTCCAGCGATCCGATCTCCAATCTGGCTACAATGCTGACCGTCAAGGCCGGCAACCGCAGCATCGTTGCGGGCGACTACGAAACCTACAACGGCATGATCGTCGGCATGAGCCGCCGCGGCAACGGCCGCAACCAGAGCTTTATCCATTACGCCGAGGAGCACGGCTTTACCTACACGCCGATCTACTTCGACACGGACGAGGAGCTTTCACTGGCGCTGCGCACCGGGGTGATCACAGCGGCCGTTTCCAACCGGCTGCGCAAAACCAACAACGAGTGGATCATCGACACCTTTGACCTGCAGGACTGCTACATTGCCGTGCGCAAGGACGACAGCGCCACCCTGCAGCTGGTCAATGACGCACTGGCCAAGATGGACCGCGATGACCCCACCTGGCGCACGACCCTGTTTGACAAGTACAACAAGAACATCCACTCCAGCAACAAGCTCTACCTGACTGCCGCTGAGGAAAACTACATCACCACCCACAACGCAAACGGCACCATCTTTCAGGTTCTGGTCAACCCGGACCGCTACCCCTACTCCTATCTGGACAAGGACGGCTGCCCGACCGGCATCATGGTAGACCTCTTTAAGCTCGTGGCGGACCGCGCCCAGCTGCACTACAGCTTTTTGGCACCGACCAGCCGCAGCGAATACCGCACGATGCTTGAGAGCAGCGGAGCTGATTTCGTTATAGACTTTTCCGACGATTACTCCATGGCGGAGGATTACGGCTACCAGCTGACAAATTCCTACCTGTCGGCGGAGTTTTCATGGGTCATGCTGCGCAGCCACAGCGGCGGGCTGCGCAAGGCGATCGTGCCCGACAATTTCAACTCTGATTCGCTTGAGATGCCGGGCCTGCAGGATAGTTCCAGCGTGAAATATGCCGACTCCTTTGACGACTGTCTGGCGGCTGTGCGCAGCGGCGATGCGGACGCCTGCTACACCTACACTTATCAGGCCGAGCGCGCCGTCTTTGACGATAAGTATAACGAGCTGCGCGCGATGCTCAGCGATGAGCGCCGCAGCTTCTGCATCGGCGTGCGTGCCGACTATGATGTACTTCTGCTCAGCGTGCTGAACAAGAGCGTGGACAGCCTGACCCGTGCCGATGTCGTGGCGCTGACCAATAAGTATATCAATCTGGGCCAGCAGGAATTCTCGTTGGTGCGCCTGACCTACCAGTATCCCCTCTTTGTGGTGCTCATCGTGCTCTGCGTGATCATCACCAATGTCTGCGTAGTGCTTTCGATGCGCGCACGCCGCTTCCGCGATCTGACCGAGGCTGCCCTGCACCGTGCCGAGGAGGCCAGCGCCGCCAAGACCGAGTTTTTGTCCAACATGTCCCACGACATCCGCACCCCCATCAACGGCATCATGGGCATGCTGGATATTGCCGAGGAAAACTTCGAGGATCAGGCCCGCGTCAGGGACTGCCTTACCAAGATGCGGGGCGCAGCCTCCCACCTGCTGTCGCTCGTCAACGATGTGCTGGACATGTCCAAGATCGAGTCCGGCAGCATGAAGCTGCTCAACAATCCCTTTGATCTGCGCGTGCTGCTGCAGGCCTGCTGCGACATCGTGGAGGGGCAGATCATTGAGCGCAATCTCACCTTCACCAAGCAGATCGGCCCGTTCTGGCACCCCTATCTCGTCGGCAGCGAGCTGCATGTCCGGCAGGTACTGATCAACATCCTCTCCAACGCCGTCAAGTACACGCCGGACGGCGGCACGATCCGCTTCTGCGCCAAGGAGACCCTGTATGAGGAGGGCCTTGTCCATCTGCGCATCGAGATCACGGACAACGGCATCGGCATGAGCGAGGAGTTCCTGCAGCATATTTTTGAGCCCTTTACGCAGGAGCAGCGCTCGAGCCGCACCCACTACAAGGGCACGGGCCTCGGCATGGCCATCACAAAGAAGCTCGTTGACCAGATGCACGGCTCGCTCGATGTCGAGAGTGAGCCCGGCAAGGGCTCGACCTTCATCGTGCGGCTGTCGCTGCCGGTGGACCCCACGCCCCATCCTGTGGCCGAGCAGCAGCCCGCCAAGCAGGAGGACACGCCGACCCTTGCGGGGCTGCACCTGCTGCTGGCTGAGGACAATGAGCTGAACAGCGAGATCGCTGTGACCCTGCTGGAGGCAGAGGGCGCCGAGGTGACGGCCGTGACCAACGGCCGCGAGGCGGTCGAAGCCATCCAGCACGCCGCGCCCCACACCTACGATGCCGTCCTGATGGATGTCATGATGCCCGAGATGAACGGCCTTGAGGCCACCCGCTGCATCCGCGCCTTTGAGGGCGTTGGCCCCGATGAGGGCACGCCGATCATTGCAATGACAGCCAATGTCTTTGTCGATGATGTGCGCGCCTGCCTCGAGTCCGGCATGAACAGCCATGTCGGCAAGCCGCTCGACATGCGGATCCTGATGCGCGAGATCCTCAAGTACACCCGCCGAAGCTGAAGAATCTAAAGTCTGCGCCATTATTTTTTAACAAAAATTAAAAATTACGCCCGCCTTATTGCAAAAACGATTTTTTCCGATGTATAATGGAAAGGAATTTTTTTGGGATACGGCGGGCGTTTCTGCGTCCCCGGTATGGAGGGTGAATTATGGCAACGAAGTATATTTTTGTGACCGGCGGCGTTGTCTCCGGTCTGGGCAAGGGCATAACGGCGGCCAGTCTGGGGCGGCTGCTTAAAACGCGCGGGCTGAAGGTCGCCAGCCAGAAGCTGGACCCCTATATCAATGTGGACCCGGGCACGATGAGCCCGCTGCAGCACGGCGAGGTCTTTGTGACGGACGACGGCACCGAGACCGACCTCGACCTCGGCCATTATGAGCGCTTTACCGATGAAAACCTGAACAAATACTCCAACCTGACTACCGGCAAGGTCTACTGGAATGTGCTGAACAAAGAGCGCCAGGGTGCCTACCTGGGCCAGACTGTCCAGATCATCCCCCACATCACCAACGAGATCAAGAGCTACATCTACAACCTGGCCAAGAGCACCGAGGCCGACGTTGTCATCACCGAGATCGGCGGCACCACCGGCGACATCGAGAGCCAGCCCTTCCTGGAGGCCATCCGCCAGGTGGGCATTGAGCAGGGCCCCGAGAACTGCTGCTACATCCACGTGGTGCTGGTTCCCTATATTTCCGGTTCCGACGAGTACAAGTCCAAGCCGGCCCAGCACTCCTGCAAGGAGCTGCAGGGCATGGGCATCTGCCCCAACATCATCGTCCTGCGTGCCGACGGCCCGGTCGGCAATGACATCAAGCGCAAGATCAGCATGTTCTGCAATGTGCGCCCCGACTGCGTGATTGAGAACCTGACGATGCCGAGCCTTTACGAGTGCCCGCTGATGCTGGAATCCGCAGGGCTTACCAATGTTGTGGCCCGCCAGCTGCACCTGCAGACCCCGCCGAGCGACCTGACCGAGTGGAAGGAGCTGATCAGCCGCATCGCCACCCGCAGCAAGACCTGCACCATCGCACTGGTGGGCAAGTATGTCAAGCTGCACGATGCCTACCTCAGCGTTATGGAGAGCCTGTACCACGCCGGCTTTGAGAACGAGAGCAAGGTCGAGATCAAGTGGGTGGACAGTGAGCATCTGGTGGACCAGAGCTGCTGCGCCGAGGAGCTGGGCGATGCGGACGGCATCATCATCCCCGGCGGCTTCGGCGACCGCGGCATTGAGGGGATGATCCAGGCTGCCCAGTACGCGCGGGAGAACCATGTTCCCTACTTCGGCATCTGCCTGGGTATGCAGATCATGGTCATGGAGTACGCCCGCAATGTGCTGGGCTACGCGGACGCCAACTCCAGCGAGTTTGCCCCGGAGGGCCAGCACAATGTCATTGATCTGATGCCCGACCAGCAGGGCGTTGAGACGAAGGGCGGCACGATGCGGCTGGGCAAGTACCCCTGCACCATCACCCCCGGCACCAAGATGGCCGAATGCTACGGCACGACCGAAATTGATGAGCGCCACCGCCACCGCTATGAGTTCAACAATGCGTTCCGCGCCGAGTTTGAGGAGAAGGGCCTTGTCATTGCCGGCACCAGCCCTGACGGCCGCCTTGTCGAGGCGGTCGAGATTCCGGGGCGCGACTTCCACCTCGGCGCACAGTTCCACCCCGAGTTCAAGAGCCGCCCGAACCGCGCCCACCCTCTGTTCAAGGGCTTCATCGCCGCCGCGCTGCAGTACCAGAGCGCGCATACCCCGACCGACCACCCTGTCTCGCTGGGGGAGTAATTTCATAAATTTTGCCCCGCCGTCAAGGCGGGGCTTTTTGCTTCCCATCAATTTACAACTTTTTCACATTCTGCGCGCAGTAACACTTCCCCCTCGTTCGTATTAGTATACAGAAGCAGGCAGCCAAAGCCGCACAATATTCTGTCGAAAATCCGGCTATATCTTGTGCGGAATTTCGCTTGTTTTATGCCCCGCCCGGGGCGTATAATGATACATCAACGAAAGGATGCAAACTGTATGCGCAACTGGTGTTCACGCCATCCGGTCTGGTTCATGGCGTTCTATGCTCTGTTTTATCTGACCTTTTTCGCGCTGCTGGAGCGCACGATCCAATCCCCTGACCTGTGGGTCCACTGCCGTCTGGACGATTTGATCCCCTTCTGCAAATATGCCATTGTGCCGTATCTGCTGTGGTTCCCGTGGATCCCGTTCACCCTGTTTTACCTGCTGTACAAGGCCCCGCGCGGGGATTTCTGGCGGCTTTGCCTGCCTCTGTTCACCGGCATGACGATGGCGCTGCTTTTCTACGCCATCGTGCCGAACGGGCTGGCGCTGCGCCCGCGCTTTGTGCCGGGCAGCGATATTTTTGCCCGGCTTGTGCGCGCGATCTACCGCAGCGATACACCGATGAACGTCTGCCCGTCCATCCATGTTTTCAACTCGGTCACGCTGATGCTGGCCTATTACCGCAGCAGCATTTTTGACGCACCGCGCCGCCGCTGGATGCGCCCGGCCGCCATGGTGCTGTGCGTGTCCATCACAATGTCCACGATGCTGCTCAAGCAGCACAGCGTCATTGATGTCGTGTTCGGCCTGCTGCTGGCCCTGACGCTGGATCACGCCGCCGCAGCGCTGCAAAGTGTGCCCGCAAGACGCAGACGCCTGCCGGAGCGGTTGTAAAGCAAAGCACCCCCTGCCTGTATTTGCCGTACAGGCAGGGGGTGCTTTATTGTTTATGGTAAAGAGAGGGCTTTTGCTTTTCTGTTACAGTGCATACACTAAAATGCCCGCCACGATCATGACCAGCGCCGCGATCTTCTTAGGGTTCATCTTTTCATGGAAGATCGTCACGCCGAAGATCGTCACATAGAGATAGCCGGTGGCCTCCAGCACAGGGCCGATGTTCAGCGGCACGCCCTTGTATGCCAGCATCGTAAGCAGCGTACACCCCACAAAGAGGCCGTAGCCCAAAATCACGCGCCAGTCGGTGTACTCCGCCACAAGGGAGGTATGCTCCCGCATAGCGGCCTTTTTCAGCAAGACCTGCGACACCGACGACAGAAAGGTGCTGCACAGGTAGAGCAGCACATAGGGCAGCTGTACCTGATTCATTTGCCGCCCCCCTCTTCGTTGTCGGCACGCACAAACAGCACAATGCCTGCAATGATGATGACGGCCCCCACGACCTGCCGTGGGGTAACGGCCTCGCCAAAGACGGCCATGCCCAGCAGAATGCCCCAGACGACCGTTACAGCCTTATTAGCGTAGGCCGTTGTCAGCGGCAGATGCTTGATGACCTGCTGCCAGCCGATGGCATAGGCAACAAGCGCCGCCAGCATCAACCCGTACAGCAGAAGGAACGCCGCGCTCAAAAACGGCTGCTGCGCCGCCAGCTTGCTGCACACGCTGCTGCCCGCATACACCCCCAAAATGACATGCAGCAGGAGGAACCATTTTGCCTGCTGCCTCATGCGTTGTCCTCCCCATGGCGGATGACCTCACGCTCAACATACTGCGGTGCGGCGTTGGCGCACATGTAGATGCGGCCGACATACTCGCCGATGATGCCCAGCACGACCAGGATCATGCCGCCCAAAAGCAGCAGCAGCGCCGTGGTGGACGCCCAGCCCATCGGGGCTGCGCCGCGGGTGAAGTGGTCAATGACGATATAGATCAGGTACACAAAGCCCGCTGCTGCAAACAGCGTGCCGAAATAGGTGGCAATACGCAGCGGCTTGACCGAAAACGAGGTAAAGCCGTTCATCCAGAGGTTCAGCAGCTTCCGCAGCGTATAGCCGGAGCTGCCCTCTTCGCGGGCGCGGTGATGCACCGGCACATTGCAGATATGCTTGGTGGAGCGCAGCACAAGGCCGATCACATACGGGTAGCAATGCTCATACCGCAGCATCTCGTCCACCACAAAGCGGCGGGCGGCAAAGTAGCTGTTGACGACCAGCTCCGGCGGCTTGCCCAGCATGATCTCGGTCATTTTGCTGTTGACCCAGCTGCCCAGATTGCGCCAGCCGGCCTGCCTTTTCGTGTCGTAGCTGGCGTAGACCACATCATAACCGGCATCGATCTTCTCCAGCAGCTTGCCCACCTCATCGGCGGGAGTCTGGCCGTCATCGTCCAGACAGACAATGATGTCCCCGCTGCATTTGTGGAAGCCTGCCATCAGCGCGGCATGCTGCCCGAAGTTTTTGGCCAGATCCACCCCGGTCACATGGTCATCCGCGGCCACCAGCGCACGGATTGTGCCGATGGTATCATCGGGCGAGCAATCGTTGACCAGAATGACCTCATAGTCATACTGCGGCATCGTCTTCATGGTGGCGGTGATCTCCGCCACCACCTCCCCCACCGTATGCTGGGAACGGTAGCAGGGGATCACATAAGAAATTTTCTGCATAGCTTCGTTATCCTTCCAGATGTGTTCAACTGCGCTTATAGATGACCAGATCCTCGGTGGAGACAAGCTCCTGCCAGCTTTCGGCCAGCAGGCGTTCCTCCACGCGGGTACCGTGGCCGCACATCACATAGCGGGAGTAGATGGGGTTCTCGGCGTCCCACAGATAGGAGTTCTTGTCAAACTCAATACCCATGCCGTCCGGCACAGCGTAGAGGTAGCCGTGGAATACCGTATCATCGTAGGCGTAGGCCAGGGTGCTGTTCCAAGGATCGCTTCCCGCGTCGGCCGCGTCCTCACGCAGGACCTGCTCCACGATTTCCATCTGAGCAGCCATCTCTGTGTTGATTTCAGGCAGACTGCCGCGGGAAAAGTTCATCGGGAAAAGCAGCACCAGCAGCACAGGCATATAGACCGCTGCTGGTGCGGCATCCTCCGCCACAAAAGCGGCGATCAGCAAAATTGCCAGCAGCATCAGATGGCGGGGGTCAATGCTGTACATGGTCAGCAGCACCAGCACCACAATTCCCGCACAGAACGCAGCGCAGGATTTCAGCGCTGTGGGGCGGCCTCTGCGCTTATCCCAGACCAGACAAGCCGCTGCCACCAGAGCAACCGCCAAAAAGGTCAGCACACCGCCGCCGATGTAGGTCACATCGCCCTGCAGTGTAGGCACAATATCATACTGCCACGCTGCAGCCAGCAGTTTGACAGCCCGCTCCCATTCATAGCGCACAGCCGCTATCGGGTGGCCCTGCAAAAGCAGCTGCACACCGGCAAAATCCATGCCGCCGCCGAAATACGCTGCCGCCATCTTTGTCATCGAAAAAAGCGACAGGACAAACGAGGCCGCCGCTGCTGCAAGGCAGACACAGCGGCGCTTTTTGTTCTGCCACACCGCCGCCAGCGGAAACACCCAGAACAGCAGCGCGTAGGGGCGAAAAATCGTTTCGAGCGCGCAGGCCGCTGCCCCGATGACCAGCCAGCCGGTCTTGCCGGTGCGGCGCACCGCAGCCGCCGAGCCTACGATGACAAAGGCCATCAGATACTGCATGGCCTCCGATGCACCGCTGACTGAGGGTTGCAGCGGCCGCAGCACACCCAGCAGCACCCCGCACAGGGCAAGGCACTGCCAGACATTCAGCCGGGCACTGCGGGCGTAATATGCGATTCCCAGTGTGATCAGCAGCAGATTGCACCACAGCACCACATTGACACTGGGGCCGAAGAAAAATGCCGGGACAGCATAGGCCCAGATCAGAAACGGCCCCCAAGTGCTGTAGCGTCCGATGTCGGCCGTATTCTCATTATAGCCAAAGTATCCCTGCGGCCCGCCGTGGGTGATGACACTGACGACCTCGCGGTTGTAGATAGCCTCATCGTTGTTCATTGTGCTGGGCAGCCAGACCTCCCAAGGTGCGGTACGGTAGCTGATAAAGTAGACCCCCGCAAGGAACACAACTGCCCCCAACAGGCAAAGCAGCGCGTTGGGGGTCTTTTTGAACAGCTTTTGGATTTTTTGCAGTCGATTTCCCATCGTTATTTCTCCGCCAGCCGGGCCATGAACACTACATCGCGGTATTGGCCGTCCAGCAGCTCCATATCGCGGAAAATGCCCTCCTGCACAAAGCCGGCCTTTTCATAGCTGCGGCGGGCGGCGGTGTTTTCCGCCAGCACCCGCAGACTGATGCGGTGCAGCTGCAATTCAGCAAAGCCAAAATCGGTAAAGAGCTTTGCCGTCTCGGTGCCGAGGCCTTTGCCGCGCGCGCTTTCCTCGCCGATAAAAATACCGTACTCGGCGCTGCGGTTATGGCCGTTTATATCGCGGTAATAGACCGACCCAACGGGCTTATCATCGGCCTTGTCGATGATGATATACTGCACGACCTGCCCGGTGGCGACTTTGGTAGCCAGCCAGCTGCGGTGCATTTCCGGCGTGAAGGTCTGGCGGAAGATAAAATTCTGCACGACCGACGGCGTATTGCGCCATTTCACGATCAGATCGGTGTCCGCATCGGCAATGGGCCGCAGCCGGACAGCCGCGCCCTCCAGAACCGGGAGATTTTTTACATCCATAGTGTGTCCTTTATCCTGCTATCTTGTGCGCTCATACAGCACGCACTTTTCACTTTCATACAAAACCGACCAGCCGTCTGCAGTCAGGCGGGCGGCTGTATTGCTGCCCGCGCTTGTAAAGACATACCGGGCATAGACCGGATTGGCTGCATCCTCCAGATAGCTGTTCTCGTCAAACTGGATTCCCATGCCGTCCGGCACGCCGTACAGCAGTCCGCAGTGAACCTCATCCAGAAAGGCGTATGCCGCCGTATGGTCCCAGGGATCCTCGCTATCGACTGCAGCCTGACTCTTTTCCAGTGCCGCCTGCACCTGCTGCACCTCATTGTCCCAAACCTCGCTATAGCGCGGAAGGCCATAGCCCTTGGCCAGACTGAGTACGCCGGTCAGCGCCAGCAGCACCGACACCGCGGCCGTGACTGCGGCAGGGCGGCGGTTCTCCAGCAAAAGGCTTGCCAACAGCAGCAGATCCAAAATCAGCGTATGGCGCGAGCCCTCGCCCGGGCGGTACATCAGCATCAACGCCAGAAAAACAATGCCCGAGGTCGCAGCGGCGCACCCCTTCCAGAACACAGGGCGCTGCCGCCGGACATCCCATGCCAGACAGGCCAGCACAATGCAGAGCAGCAGAAAAAACAGCAGATAATATCCGCCGCTGTGCCGGGTAAAATCCGTAAGGATCGTCTGCCCAACGGTCTGCAGCGCCCCCATCAGCTTATGGACAACATCCTTCAGCGCTTCGATTGGGTGACCGTGGAGAAGCTCCTGCACGGGGGTCATATCCACATTCGTGAAGAAGTAGGGCGCGTAAAATTTCGACATCAGCACCAGCGTGCCGCCCAGCGAGACTGCACCGCCCGCAACGCACACCGCGATGCGGCGCCGGTCATGCCACGCCAACGCCAATGGGTAGAGCCAAAGCACGGCCTCATAAGGGCGTACCAATGTGGCAATGGCACAAAGCAGGCAGAGCGCGCCCCATGCGGCGCGGCTTTTATCCCGCCGGGCCAGAATACCGCAGCCCAGCACCGCCAGCACAAGCGCATAGTGAAGCGGCTCCTGCATGGCGGAGAACACATAGCGTATCGGTGCGTTGAAGGCGGCCAGCGCGGCAGCAAAGACTGCCTGCTGCTTGCCGTTCAGCCGTGCAGCCCGCGCGAAAAAGGTCCACCCTGCAACCACAAACAGCAGATTGCACCACAAAAAAGCATTCTGCCCGCGCAGGAAAAGCCCCGGCAGCGCGTAGACAAAAAAGACAGCCGGCCCCCATGCGGCAAAGGTGCCGCTGGCGGCATGCGATTCATTAAAGCCGAAATATCCCTGCGGCGCACCGCAGCGCACCACAGCGGCCAGCTGCTTGCTGTAGATGACCTCATCGCTCCAATAGCTGCACGGCAGAAAGATCTGCTGCAGCGGAACGCGGTAGACTGCCAGCTCATACACAAGCAGAAAAGCCAGCGCCGCAGCGGCGGTGCCCAGCACCTGCGCCCAGCCCGGTATACGCTTACTGCGCATAAAATTCCAGAACTTTTTCGATGACCTGATCACGGTCGGACTCGGTCAGGCCGTAATACATGGGCAGGCGGACAAGGCGCTCGCTCTCGGCGGTGGTGTAGACATCCGTGCCGTCAAAGCGGCCGAACTTCTCGCCCGCCGGGGCGGAGTGCAGCGGGATATAGTGGAATACCGCCAGAATATCGTTGTTTTTCAGGTAGCGGATCAGTGCCGTGCGCTCCTCAAGGTCCTTGCACTTGAGGTAGAACATGTGCGCATTGTGTACACAGTCTGCCGGAATCACAGGCAGCTCGACCTTACCGGCATCGGCCAGCGGCTGGAAGGCGGCGCGGTAGGCGTTCCATGTGTTCATGCGGTCGTTGTTGATCTCGTCCGCGTGGAGCAGCTGCGCCCACAGGTAGGCTGCATTCAACTCACTGGGCAGATAGCTGTCGCCGAAGTCCACCCATGTGTACTTATCGACCTGACCGCGGAAGAATTTCGCGCGGTTCGTGCCTTTTTCGCGCAGGATCTCGGCGCGCTCGTTGTAGGCCGGGTTGTTGATGACCAGCGCACCGCCCTCGCCCATCGAGTAGTTCTTCGTCTCATGGAAGGAGTAGCAGCCGAAATCACCGATGGTGCCAAGCGCACGGCCCTTGTAGCTGCTCATGACGCCCTGCGCCGCATCCTCCACAACCTTGAGGCCATGGCGGTGCGCGATCTCCATGATCGTGTCCATCTCGCAGGCTACACCGGCGTAGTGCATCGCCACGATGACCTTTGTCCTGTCGGTGATGGCCTGTTCGATCTTCGTCTCATCAATGTTCATCGTGTCGGGGCGGATGTCCACAAACACCAGCCGGGCCCCGGCCAGCACGGCGGAAGTGGCGGTGCTGGAGAAGGTGAAGCTGGGCAGGATAACCTCATCACCGGGCTGCAGGTCGCACAGCAGCATGGCCATATCCAGCGCCGTGGTGCCGCTGGTGGTCAGCAGCACCTTCTGGGCATGGAAGCGTTCCTCCAGCCATGCGTTGCACTGTTTGGTAAAGGCACCGTCACCGCAGATCTTGTGGGACGCAATGGCCTGCTTTACATATTCGATCTCTTCACCCACGCAGGGGGGCACATTAAACGGGATCATAAGAATCCTTCTTTCACGGCTGAATTTTTATCAGATACTACAGTATACCACAGTTTTCGGATTTTGTCACTTTTTTACGCGCGCATCGTTGTAAGCGCGGATCATGACCGCTGCAAACCAGAGCATCAGGACGCTGAACGCCACAAAGGCCACAGCCGCCAGTGTGGTCAGCGCGGGCAGAAAGTGCGCCACGCTGTAGACGGCCAGCGGCAGCGCCGCAAGGTACGGCACCCTGCTGCTCTGCCGCCCTGCCAGCCGGAGCAGCACCACCGATGCGCCCCAGAACAGCCAGAGATCCGCCACACGCAGCGCGGGAATCAGCCAGACCGATGCACCGCCTGCAGGCACACCGCTGAGGATCAGCTCCAGCACTAGGCCCGCCGCACCGAAAAGCACCGGCAGCTTGCTTTTTGAGGCCAGCAGCAGGTAGCCCACCAGCGCCAGCACGGTCAGCGAGACCTCCTGAATGGCGGCGTTTTCCGGCACAGAGAGCAGTGCCCGGCCTGCCGCCGCCACACCGATGAGCAGATAGGCCAGCGCGGTTTTATTGCGTTTATCCATGATCGGGGTTCTCCTGTAAATCGAATAGAATCTGCGCAGTATAGGCATACTGCTTAATATTTAATTATACTGCTTTTATATCAGCCTTGCAAGCACACCGCAGGCGAAAGGGACGCAAAAAAATACCGCCGCCCGATACGGGCAGCGGTGCTTTTTTGAACGAATCCAATCCCTCTGGCATCTGCGCACGATCCATGCGCTGCGGTTTGCTTTACTGCGTATTTTCGCGCAGGGCGGCCCGCATCTCCTTCTGGATCGCAGGGGTCGTTTCCATCTTCTGCATCAACGCGGCGAGCAGCTCCGGCAGCTGCTTTGCGGGCAGCTGCTCTGCCACTACAGCAGCCAGATATTCGGCATGGGACATTGCCGGCTCAAAGGTGCGGGCATAGGTCTTGCCGCTGCGGACAAAACCGACCTCACGCAGGACGCCCTTTTCCATCAGGCTGTTCAGCATCGAAAAAATCGAGCGTTCCTTCCATTTGCGCTCCACGCAGGTGGAAACGACCTCCGTCTGAGCCATCGCATGATCGGCCTTCCAGAAAATCTCCATGATCTGTTGTTCGCTTTTTGTCAGGTGCACTTGGTATACCTCTCTCCCTAAGGTACTGCCGCACGGCGTCTGCCCTGCGGGCCTGTGCGCCGCCCGGCGGCTGCGCACCCTCCGCCCAAAACGCTGCGGCACTGCAGACATTTTGATCTTTGCAGAGGGTACACCTCGCCTCTTTCAGCGGTGCATAGAGCCATGCGGTGTAGCCCAAAATTTCGTTTATACTTATATATATATCCGGTTGTGAGCAAAATGTCAATGCTTTTTTGCGAAATATTTTCAGGATTATAGTTACTTTATAACATTTTCACAACTTTTCTACATTTTGCGGTGCAACTGCCTGTTTTTTCTATTTCCCACATAGATTCGATGCTTCATCAAGGTGTGGCACATGTGCGGCACAATTTGCCACACCTTGCCACACATGCGCCTCGAGCAGGTATATTACACCGGTACAATTCAACATCATCTTGATTCTTTCCAGCGATCGCGCAGCAGCTTCAGCGCCCGTTTTTCCAGCCGGGAAACATTCCGCCGCGCCTATTGTAAACGATTGGCCCTATGAAATCGCTTCCAACTCACGGAAGCGAAATTTGATGATGATTTGTTTGTTTTCGGTCAGTTCCACACGCTCGATGAGGCTGACCAGAAGCTCCCGGCTGGTGTAGGCAGAATCCAAAAACTGCTGCACCAGCTCTCTTGCTCGGTCTTCTGTGCTGACCGGGCTTTCTTTTTGTGATTCCAGCTCTTTCAGCTTCTCTTCCAGAGAAGTTCTGTCCATCTTCACTCGCTGATAGATGCGCTCGAAGTCCGCTTCGGCAAGAAGTCCGATCAGCCGATCCATATACATCTTATCCAGGTTGCCAGTCAGACTGTCGATCTTATTCTGAATGGACTGGATTTCTGCTTCATGGTTTTCCGCCTTGCGGGCTTTCTCTACTGCATCGGCAGCAATTGGCCGAAGCTTATTTGGATCAAGATAGGCTTCACAGACTTCTCTGACTTTAGCCAGAACTGCTTCGGTAACGACCTGCTCTTTGATGGAGTGGCAGGAACAGACACCTGCTTTGGTGAAACGCTGGTAGGTTCGACACACGAAAAACAGTCGATCTTCACCGGATACCGGCGGACGATTTAGCACCGCCATTGGATAACCGCACTCATGGCAGAAAATCAAGCCTTTTAATAAGAAGTCATAGGTTCTGCTTCGGGTGTGCTTGCGGCTGTTGACCAGCATCCGCACCTTCTGAAAGGTTTCTTTGTCAATCAGCGGCTCGTGGGTGTTTTCAACTACAACCCAGTTTTCCCGATCTTGTTTCAGACATTTCTTGGACTTGTAGCTGATTTTCACCGTTCGCCCTTGAACCATATTGCCCAGGTAGGTTTCGTTCTGCAGCATTTCAGAAATGCGTTCGCTGGACCAAAGTCCGGCATAAGGACCTTTGCGTCCCATATTCCAGCCACAGTAAGTTGCAGGCGTCGGAACACCTTCTTCGTTGAGAGTCGCCGCAATCTTGCGGCAGCTCATACCATCCAATGCCATGGCGAAGATTCTGCGCACCACAGGAGCCACTTCCTCGTCGATGACAATTTCGTTTTTCTCCGTCGGATGCATCTTATAACCATACATGGGCTTGCCGCCAATGAACTGCCCTTTCCGCTGTTTATCCCGCTTGACGGATTTGATCTTCTTGGAAATGTCTTTGGCATACATATCGTTCATAATGGCACGGAATGGGGTAATGTCATTGGCGGTGGATTCTACACCGGTGTCAATACCGTCCAACAACGAAATGTAGCGCACTCTCTTTTCGGGGAAGTATCTCTCCATATAATGACCGGTCATGATATAGTCACGGCCCAGACGGGATAGGTCTTTGGTGATAACCATGTTGACCTTCTTGGCTTCGATATCCTCAATCATGCGCTGAAAGTCAGGGCGGTCAAAACTGGTACCGCTCCAACCATCATCGACATAGGTATCGTAAACGGAAAGGCGATGCTTCTGGACAAATTCATTGAGCAGGGATTTCTGGTTGGTTACACTTTGGGATGGTCCTTCGGTCTCATCCTCCTTTGATAAACGGATGTACAATGCGACATGGTAATCCATAGGGTTGCTTATTTCTAAGTACATAGTTTCCTCCTTGAAATAAGCGACCACTCATCGCAAACATTGTACAACGGTTTCCTCAGATGTCGCAAGGATGCGGACAAGATAAAGCCGAAAAGACTCCTCCAGCAACTCAGCGAGGCTCTTTTCGGCTTCGGTATATATGCAGTGCACAACAGGCAAGGTTTGTTTCATACGCTCTACCCCCTTTGTTCATCGTATGTAAAGGGGCAAATTTTCTTGCCTGTCCATGTTGTGAAATTGATCCATTCCGTGACAGAAATGGAATTGTCTATGGGAAACTCGAAATTGTCCTTGGATTCCATGTACAGTGTTTAGAAAAAAATCCCTCTATACCAAGTTCTGTGTTGGTGTAGAGGGATTGCCTATTTTAACTAAGTGACGTTGACTATGGCCTCGGCTGGCTTCTTGCAGCTCGTTGTTACTACGGCTTTCGGATCTCCCTACTCTCCGTCTGCAAAATCTCCCCGAGTAGGAACAAGAACTTTCCTCTCATGTAACCGCCACATGATATTGTCAATATCACTTCCTACTGCCAAGCGCGTAGTGGTCTCTCACCACTTAGTTGTTGCCCATGCCTGGCACACTACGCCAGAAACCCGGCTCATACTTGACGTATAGCCGGGTTTCTTGAGAGGCTAATATCAATGACTGTTTTATAGATTGTGACCAAGTTTGTCATTACCTATATTTCAGAATATCCAGCATACTATGTTTATTTAGCTTGAACTATCACTTCTCCCTGACAATGAAGCAACTGAATCTCTAATGTGCCTGGGATTCGCTGCGCAAATTGCGCTGGCTCTCCATCAATAGTAACGGAGTAGTCCGAATATTCCTCATTCATCACGGCTAGAAGTAAGCCTCCCACTCGACTGGTTTTATACCGAATTCTAGCGCTGGAATAATCGTTAGAAAAGTGCCCCTCCTCTAACCAGGTGTCAAACCCAACCGTTACGTTACCCGGCTTATAGTATGAATGATACCACACCACAAGTGGAGAGGATAAGCCACTGAACTGATGGAACCATCCTCCTCGCTCACTTTCAATTTGGATCATTTCAAAGGTGTTATAGCTGAAATCCGTCTCCTGGCTCCAGGCGTGCAAGGCTGTTTTGGCAATTTTCTCTGCAAATTCCCCATATCCCAAATCCAGCATGGATTTCCAAAGGAAATACTGATACGGAAGCCACACACTTCCGTTCCAGTATCCATTGTCATAGTAATATCCAGCACTCTGGTCCACAGTAGATATACCTACCGGGGTAAACAGGTCTTGCGGACTTGTCAGGTGTGCAAGTAGCCGCTGGGTCTGCTCCGGGGTTGTGACCCCCGCAATCAGCGGGGTAACGCCGTCTACACCCTTGTTATAGTTTTCTCCCGTTTCCGTTCTCAGAATACCTGCAGCGTGGAGATTTCCGTCATGTACCACATAGCCGAAATATCCGCTTTCCTCGTCCCAGGCATGGTTGACAATGGCATCTCCCACCTGCTTTGCGTCATCGGCATATTGCTGGACATCCTGCTCGTACCCAAAATACTCCGCAATAGCCTTCATGAATTTTGCGATGCGCACCAGATGCACGCTGCTGCAAAGGGGAGCCACAGAATGCTCCAACTTCTGCTTATGCAGTTCCACCTGGGCCGGATAGTCGTCCATGCCGCTGGCGTTGTAGAAGTAATCGTACACAGTAAGCAGGCCGCTCTTATACCGGGCGGTTGTAGACCCCTCGCTTTTCCCAGCGAAAAACTGATAATACCTCCGGAGCATGGGATAGTACTGCTTGAGCCGGGCTTTGCCCTCTGGCGGCAGCTTCTGTAGCAGTTCGTAGAACAGATAAAATTGTGTGGGCACCATAGATCCGTGGAACAAAAAGGCAAAATCCTGGTTGTCTTTTTCTGACAAGTAGGTATCCAGCACATATTCCGCTTTTTGCGTGGAATACTCCAGCATACCAATCCCGATCATTCCGGAATCCCATGTATAGAGACTGTCCCACCGCTTTCCCGGGGTGTAGTGGATAATCTGACAACCGTGCCTGCAAATGGGGTAGACCACATTTGAGAATATGGCCGATTTCATCAGCCGAACAGCAAAGGCAAAGGGCTCTCCCGCCCGGTTGCAGCATTTTTGCTGCTGTTCCACATAAAGCAGCCGCTTTTTTTCCAGCTGTTCCTGAGTATACTGAGCACCAGTGCTGCTGACATATAAATACTCTGTCTTTGAAGTGTTAGGCGCAAGGAAGATTGCCTCCACCACATTGATATGATAAAAGCCATCATCCGAGTGCTTCTGCTGAAACGAGTTGGAGAAGCTTCGGGTCAAGTCGTCATAGGTGTGGTCGGAGTTACTCATTCTTGTAACCAAGGCATCCTCAATACAGCCGGAATGCAAGGTTCTCTTGCGTACGCGGGGATTGAAAATAGTCAGGCCAATCTCTTTCTCGTGATAATGATAGCGGTATTTTGTAGTGTGTCCAGTTTCTTCTATATCCGGAATGACATTTCGCTTTGTCTGCGTCACGGTTATTTCGTGGATATCCTCCCGCTCCACAATACAGAAAAAGTCCAGCTTCACTCCATTTCCGTTGGTACCTTTGGATACCAGATCCAACTGAAACACGCCTGGCTCCAGCTGCCCCAATTCCAAGAAGGCTATTCTGGTTGTGTTTGTTTTTTCAAAAGTAATGTCTCCGTATGCAGTGGCAAATACCACATTCTCGGACTCATTCACCGTCTGGTAACGCACACACAGTACTCCATTCCGGTACTGATTCTTAATCTCCTGCCGAAATGAGATTGTGTCATCAGAATCACCGCCAAAAGCCTTCAGCTTCAGGTGGGCAGCCATGAATGCATAGAAGGTTTCCCCCACGCCCACACCGTCCACAAAGTCTTTCTGTTGTATTTCCCCTTTTTTCAATCCATCCGGATTGAGTCGGTCCCACGGTCTCTTTCTGGCAAATTGCAGGTTCTGGTAGTCGATGGCCTTCCAGTAATCATGCTTTTCGGGCAGCACAGGGGTGTTGACAGTTATCTGTGGGTATTCAATGGCTGAAAGTAGATTGAGCAGGCAATTTTGCGGTCGGTCCGTGTGGTTGTGATACTCCACCCGGACGCCCCAGGTCTCCTCATCCAGTTCAAAAAATTCCACATCCGCATACAACTGATCCTTCCAAATCAGCTCATACCGATATTGGAAATATCGCCCCTCCGGGTCCGCCTGCCAGGGATGATAATTGGACGGCACCGTAACATTGGGCGCTGGCACTGAGCTGTTGGCATAGGTAGGATATATCACCAGGTCAAATCTGGCACCGGGAATCGCGCTCTCCTTCATCACACGTGAGAGCCCCATGTATTTCTTGGAATACGGTCCCCATACCGGCATCTGTTTTTGTTTCTCAAGATCCATATATCCACATTCCTTTCTTGGGCGGCTTGGCTGACGGAGAAGAAACCGGCACATAGCATAACGCCATAACTTGGCTAAATATCGTTATACGTGCGCCGATTTTATCCAACGTGTTATTCTTTTGTCTGCTTCAGTTGCAGTTTAGCGATTTGATCTTCAATCTCAATCATCTTTTTGCCAGTAAGCGGGTAGAACTTCATGGCGATTACGGAGATAATCCAGCCAGCAATGGGCATGCCGTTGTACAGTATCATAGTAACAAAAAACAACTCCGGGGTCAAGGAGTCAGTTAAGCCCATGCTAACAGACACATAGAATATCTCGCTTTGGCAGGGATAAAAAAACAGCACGAGCGTCTACCCCAAACGGCAGACGCTCGTGCTGATAATGCTATGTGGTTTTAACTGCCATCAAGCACGATTCGCTGATCAAAGCTTATCGATGGGAAACTTTGAAATTGCCTGAATGAACGCCATAACGATAATATCATGCAGATCCTCATCTTTGCGGTTAGCACTGCGGCTTGCATTCTCTATCATGGGACGAAATAGGTCAAACATTTCCATCAAGGCTTTTTCATCACCGTTTTTCGCGTTAATCCAACAGTTCGCGAAAAGAAATCATATCAATCATCCTCCAGCATTTCTTTCTTCAGCTTATGTTCTCTTTCGAAGGCTTTAGGCCTACGTTAAAGATAATCAAATCAATCGTAGAAGATGCAGATCGTAACTAATAATTTGATGAGTGGCCGCTAAAGTTAATAATCAAAACACTGATGCCCGGGGAGCCTTTCGGCCCTCCGGGCATCGTTTACATTGGTGGCGGCGCTATACATAGCTGCGGCTGATGTGCAGCGTCTGCGCCGTCTGCTGCTGGGTCTGTGCCGCACCGCCGAAGCCGTACCGCAGCCGCATGATCTGCCGCTCCCGCCCGGGCAGCTGCTCCACCATGCTGCGCAGCCGGGCCGCATCGGCACGCTGCTCACAGTCTGCCTCCATGTCCGTCTCATCGGGCAGGGTGTCCGCCAGCGTCAACTGCCCGCCCGCCTCCAGCGGCTCCTGCAGCGAAAGCTGCGGCCCCGCCCTGCGCGTGCGGCGCAGTTCCATCCGCAGCTCATTCTCAATGCACCTGCTTGCATAGCTGGCGAACTTTTTGCCCTTGTCGGGGTCGAAGGTATCCACAGCCTTGATGAGGCCGATGGTGCCGATCGAAATGTAATCGTCCTGCGCGGCATCCCCCGCGTAGTATTTTTTGCAGATATGGGCCACCAGCCGCAGATTGTGGCGTATCAGCGTATCGCGCGCAGCGGCGGCAGCCAGCCCGCCCTGACGCAGGTCGGCAAAGGCCGCACGCTCCCGCTCCGGCGGCAGCGGCCGCGGAAAGGACCCGCTCTCAAGATGCAGCGCAAGATACAGGATATGCCCCGCAGCCACCTGCAAAAAATAACCCAAAATGCCCAGCATACACACCACCTCGCGGAAATGTATGCCGGGTATCTGCTTTTTATCCCTATCTGCAGGCTCTGTGCGGCGCTTTTCAAAAAACGGCCCGGCACACCCGCTGCCTTTGCGCAGAGGGTGTGCCGGGCCAAGCCTGTGTTGTTTACAGCGTGAACTGCACAGCGCAGAAGGCTGCGTAGATCGCCAGCAGCAAAATGCCCTGCGCACGGTTCAGCTTGCCCTTGCACAGGGCGGGGACCGTGAGAATCAGCATAACAGCCAGCATGACCGGCAGCTCCAGCACAAGGCTGGAGTTGATGCCGAACAGAGTGGCGCTCTGCGGAACGGTGAAGGGGGCCAGCGTGACCGAAACGCCGCTGACCAGCACCAGATTGAAGACATTGGCACCGACAACATTGCCCAGTGAGAGATCGCTGTGACCCTTGGCCAGCGAGGTGATGGCGGTGACCAGCTCAGGCAGAGAGGTGCCCAGCGCCACAAAGGTCAGCGCGATAACGCTCTCCGGCACCCCCAGCGCCTGCGCAATCAGGGTGCCGTTGTCCACCAGCAGGTTGGCGCCCAGCGCAATCAGCACCGCGCCCAGCACCAGCAGCACCAGCGTTTTGGCAAGGGGCATCTCCTCCTCGGCGTCCTCATGGGCCTCAGCGGGGGTGTTTTTCATCTGCAGCACATTGACGACCATGTAAGCGACAAACATCGCCAGCATGATGATGCCCATGACGCGGGTAAACCGTCCGAACACATAGGCCGCCGCACAGTAGATGGCTGCCGCCGCAAAGAAAAAGGCGACCGGCGTCTTTAAGGTCTTGGGGTCCACCTTGCCGGGGCGCACAGCGATGGTGATGGCTGCAATCAGCGCCGCATTGCAGATGACCGAGCCGATGGCGTTGCCGTAGGCGATCTCACCATGGCCGGAGAGTGCGGACATCGTGGAGACCATGACCTCCGGCAGGGTCGTACCGATTGAAACGACCGTTGCACCGATGAGAAGCTCCGGCAGATGAAAGCGGCGGGCCAGTGCGGACGCCCCGTCCACAAACCAGTCGCCGCCCTTGATCAAAAAGAGCAAACCGACAATAAACAGCAGTACAGGGATAAGCATAGTGATTCCTCCCATAAAAAATGACGATTGATGTCGGAATTTTTATTATAACACAGCAGCCGGCCTGCCGTCAAACCCGGAATCAGTTAATAATATTAACGAAATCGAGGGCTTTGCGGCTCCTGCCGCGCGCATTTACTTACTTTATTCACGATACCGGAAAATCCCAACTGTGAGGGAGCCAAGAAGCAGCCAAGACGCAAGCACCGCCCTTTTCGACAGTCCGCCTTTCTTATAGCGCAGTTGCCCGCAGAGATATTTTGAACATTTTTACCTACTTTGTAGCAGATGCAAACACAAAGCCCCGCAGGGGCTACCTGCGGGGCTTTGTGCATAGAGGGGTGGGAAAGTATATAAAGGTCAGTGAATGTCTTGATTGATTACGAGTATTATTATAGCAGGATTTCTTAAAATGTCAAATGTCATACTTGCATTTTGGTTTTCAAAAGATTATAATAAAACCATTGGCGCTTAATTTTATTTAGCGGTGGCACAAAAAAGCATACTTTTTCAACTTTGTTAAAGACAACAATGTCTGTATACTTCACATTATTTTTTTGTGCGCATTATACAAAACAAAAGCAAGGAGTCATTTCATGGACGAACTGGACCACAAAATCATACAGCTGTTGGCAGAAAATGCTCGTATGCCCGTCAAAGACATTGCCCAGCGGGTCAGCCTGACCAGCCCCGCCGTTTCCAGCCGCATCCACCGGCTGGAGCAGGAGGGCATCATCGGCGGCTACACCGTTGTGCTGCGCCACCCCGATGCCCCTGCCCGGGTCGAGGCGCTGATCTCGGTGCTGGTAGACGCTGCCACCCGCGCAAGCTTCCTCTCGATGATCGAGCAGGAGTCTCAGGTGCTGCAGTGTTTCCGGGTAACGGGCAGCTACAATTTTATAATCAAGGTGAGCTGCACCGACATTGACGCGCTGGAGCATCTGCTGACCAAGATGCAAAAGATGGGCTCCACCAACACCCAGATTATTCTGAACACCCAGCTGGACCGCAACCTGACATTGGAGGAATAACAAAGTTATGCTACGCTTCTGCAAAAACTGCGGCCTGCTGGTGCCGCATGACGCCCACAGCTGCCCCCAGTGCGGCGCACCGGTGCCCCCGGCCGCCTGCACAGCGCCGCAGCAGGGCCCTGCCCAGCCGCTGTATGACACGCCTGACCGGGACGAGGACGCTGCCGTCACTGCCATGAGCCAGAGCGCCACGGCAGCCGCGCTGATCCTCTTTGCCATCCCGCTGGTCGGGCTGGTTCTGTCGGTGGTGTGGAGCTTCGGCGGCACCCGCAACCCCGCCCGTCAGCGGCTGGCGCGCGCCTATCTGATCCGCACCGCCGTGGTGGCAGTCGCCTTTGCGGTGTTCCTGCTGGTCGGTGCGCTGGTGCTGGGCGCTGTGCTGCACGCCGGTCTCACCTACTACTACGCCAACCCCTATTTCTGGTAAGGAGACGCCATGAAAGCATCTGTCATCATCCCGAACCTGAACGGCGCAGGCTGGCTGCGGGATTCCATCGAGTCGATCTGGGCACAGACCGAGCAGGATTTTGAGCTGATCGTCATCGACAACGGCTCCACCGATGAAAGCCTTGCGATTGCGCGCAGCTACCGCGGCCGCGACCGCTACACCCTGATTGAAAACGCCGACAACACCGGCTTTTCCCACGCGGTAAACCAGGGCATTGCGATCGCCAAGGGCGAGTACGCAGTCCTGTTCAACAACGATGCCTTCGCCGAGCCGGACTGGCTGGCCGAGCTTATCAGGACCGCCGATGCCGACCCGAAGATTTTTGCGGTCAGCAGCCTGATGCTGCGCTACTATGAGCCGGAGCTGGCCGATGACGCAGGCGATTATGTGACGATTTTGGGCTTTGCCTGCAAGCGCGGCGATGGTCTGCGGGCCAGCCGCTACACAAAGCCCTGCCGCATTTTCAGCGCCTGCGGCGGCGCAGCGCTCTACCGCAAATCCATTCTGGACGAGATCGGCGTTTTTGACGAGCTGTTCTTTGCCTATTACGAGGATGTAGACCTGAGCTGGCGCGCCAACAGCTTCGGCTACAAAAATGTCTACTGCCCCACGGCCAAATGCCGCCACATCTGCGGTGCGACCACCGGCGCGGTGCGGTACAACCCGTTCAAGAGCATCCAGAGCGGCCGCAACAGTATTTTGCTGCCCTACAAAAACCAGCCGCTGCTGATGCTGGTCCTGAATTTCATCCCGATGCTGCTGGGGTACCTGTTAAAAGTCGTTATGTTCCGGCTGCGCGGCTTCGGCAACGACTACGCAAAGGGCTTCCACGAGGCATGGGCCGCCCTGCCGAAGATTGACAAGCCCAAATTCCGGTGGAAGAATCTGCCCAACTATATCTGGGTGGAGGGCAGTTTGATCGTCGGGCTGTTCCGGTATATTGTGTATCGGGTGCAGCGGGCGCTGAAGATCACCTGATCGGGTGTGCGCATTTACAAATTTTGATGCACTGTAGGGGCCGGGCATGCCCGGCCCGCCGCCTCCCGGGAGGCTGGTGCTGACGGGTAACGGCAAGAAGCCCCTCCGGCCATCGCTGCGCTCGGCCACCTCCCCTGTGAGGGGAGGCTTTTCTCGGGCGGAGCCCGCAAAAAAGGCTCCTCGCATTGCGGGGTGACTCCCCGCTGCGCGGGGAGATGTCGCGAAGCGACAGAGGGGTTCGGGTCCGAAGGACTGGCCGAGCCTGCGAGGCCTGAGGGGCTTTGGACCTTTCCGCAGGCTCCCTTATCTCTTACTTTCTTCGAGAAAAAAGTAAGCAAAGAAGCTTTAAATGTCCAACCAAAAAGCACCTGCTGACCGGTCACACGCATACCGGTCAGCAGGTGCTTATTTTTTACGCTTTAATCCTCATCTGCAAAGTTGCCAAGGGCCTTTGCCTGCTCGATGACCTTGCTCTCCAGCATCTGGGGCAGGGTCTCATAGCGGACAAAATCAAAGGTGAAGTAACCGCGGCCCTGGGTCAGCTGGCGCAGGAAGGTGGTGAAATCCTGCATCTCCGCCACGGGGACCTCAGCCTCCACGACCTGCAGACCGTCCTCATCGGGGTTCATGCCCAGCACGCGGCCGCGGCGCTTTGTTACCTCGCCCATAATGTCGCCGGTGTTGTCCGCCGGGACATGGGCCTGCAGCGCGCCGATGGGCTCCAGCAGGACGGGGCCGGCCTCGGGGATCGCGGCCTTGTAGGCGATCTTGGCGGCCATGATGAACGCCATCTCGCTCGAATCAACGGGGTGATAGCTGCCGTCCAGCAGGGTGGCCTTCATGCCGACCATCGGGTAGCCGGCCAGCACGCCGTGCTCGGCCGCCTGACGGACACCCTTCTCAACTGCGGGGAAGAAGTTCTTCGGCACGCTGCCGCCGAACACATTCTCAGCAAACTCGATGCCCTCGCCCTGCACAGGCTCGAACTGAATCCACACATCGCCGAACTGGCCGTGGCCGCCGGTCTGCTTCTTGTGGCGGCCCTGCGCCTTGCAGCTCTTGCGGATGGACTCGCGGTAGGGTACGCGCGGTGCCTCCAGCGTAATCTCAACGCCGAACTTATTCTTCAGCTTGGCAAGCGCGACCTCCAGATGCTGGGTACCCAGACCGCTGATGATCTGCTGCTTCGTCTCGGGATCGACCACAAAGCTGATGGCGGGATCTTCCTCGATCAGGCGGGCCAGCGCGCCGCTGACCTTGCCCTCGTCGCCCTTCTTGGCGACCTTGACAGCCATGCGGTAGCAGCTGACGGGGTAGACGGGTGCGGGCAGCGCCACAACGCGGGCGGGGTCGCACAGGGTATCGCCGGTCTTGGCGGTGGCCAGCTTGGCAACAGCACCGATGTCGCCCGCCGCGATCTCGGCGGTATCGGTCTGCTTTTTGCCGCAGACAGTCAGCGTCTTGCCCATGCGCTCCGGCTGGCCGGTGCGGGCGTTGACGGCGTTGCTGGTGGCGGTCAGCTTGCCGGACAGCACCTTGATAAAGCTCAGCTTACCGACAAACGGGTCTGCCACGGTCTTGAACACATAGGCACACAGCGGCGCAGCGTCATCGACCGCGATGTCCACAGGGCTGCCGTCCTTATCCTCGGCCACGGCTGCGGCGGTATCTGCGCCGGGCAGCAGCACATTCATGTTGTAGAGCAGCATATCCAGCGCCTGCATGTTGACGGCGCTGCCGCAGAACACGGGGGTGATCTGGCCGCTGCGCACGCCGGCGGCCATGCCCTGCACGATCTCCTCGGTCGTGAAGGCCTCACCCTCGAAGAACTTCTCCATCAGGGCCTCGTCCGTCTCGGCGATGGCCTCGCTCATAGCCTGAATCAGACCCTCAAAGCGGTGGCCGATGTCGGGCACCTCGATCTGCACCTGCTTGCCGCCCTCATATTTGAAGGCCTTCTGGCTGAACAGGTTGATGTACGCGACCGTGCCGTCATCAAGGCGGACCGGCACGACACAGGGGCAGACGCTCGGGCCGAACTTGATCTTCATCTGCTCAAGGATCTTAAAGTAATCGGCGTTCTCAAGGTCGGTCTTGGTGACAAAGATCATCCGCGCCTTGTTGTTTTTCAGCGCCAGCTGGTAGGCCTTCTCTGCGCCGACGGTAACGCCGGAGCGGCCGGATACACAGATCAGCACGCTCTCCGCTGCCATGATGCCCTCGGCGGCGCCGGTCTCAAAGTCAAACAGACCGGGGGCGTCGATCAGGTTGTACTTGATGCCCTCATACTCGACCGGCACAACGCTGGCATTCAGCGATGCCTTGCGGCGGGTCTCCTCGGGGTCGAAGTCACTGGCAGTGGTGCCGTCCTCCACGCGGCCCATACGCTCGGTAGCGCCGCTCATGTACAGCAGTGCCTCGGTCAGCGTTGTTTTGCCGCAGCCGGCATGGCCGGCCACCAGAATGTTGCGGATGTCTTTGCTTGCGTAGCCCATGGATCGTCAAACCTCTTTTCGCGCCGGGGCGTTTCCAACCGCCCTGCGGCGTAGATATTCTTTGCGGCGGAGTGAATTTTGAACACTTCCCACCTGTTTGATACTACTTTACCACATTGTTGTGGAAATTTAAACAGTTTTTTTAGATTTTTTGTAAAAATTTTTAGTCAAAAGATTGTGTAAAGTGTAAAAAAAGAGCCGCGCACCGGCGCGGCTGGGAAAATTGCTTATTTCTTCGTTGTTTTTTTGCGGCGGCGGGCGCGTCCGCTGTCAGCCTTGATCTCCGGCACATAGACATTGTAGCTCAGCAGATACCGGCCGTGGGCGGGCACGCGGTAGAAGGCCGCCTTGATGCGCTCCAGCGGGCTGGAGCCTGTCTCGGCCGCGCTGCCGCTGAGCATGATGACATACTGCATATCGCTGTAGCGGGCGGCCACATCACACTGGCGCAGCGTGGTGTGGATCAGCTCGCCAAGCTGCTCCACCATAGTGGCGGTCTCGGCAGGCTCGGCATTCTGGCCGGGGGCCACCGTCACGATGGCCAGAAACACCGGCAGACCGTAGCGGGCCTGCACACCGCGCAGCACGCGGTAGGTCTCCTTAAAGGTTTCAAAGTCGCAGAGGCAGGCGCCGGTGTTTTCGGTGTCGGGCAGGGCGGCGGTCAGGCGGGAAAGCTCGCTCTCCATGTTGCGGTCCGCCTGGCGCATCTGGCGGTAGGCAGAGCCGGCGCGCCCCGGGTCAATGGCATGGTGCAGGCAGCCCATTGCGTTGCCGCGGCGGGCAAGGTCCTGTGCCTCGGTGTGGCGGCCCAGCGATTCCAGCGCCACGATCTCCTCCAGATAGAGGCGCTCCTCGTAGGGGTCCAGCTCAAGCGCGTGGGCACACAGCGATATAATGCGGCCGCTTTCGCCCCACTTTTTGCAAAGCTCCAGCAGGCCCAGAATGGCCGTGCGGTACTGCCCGTGCAGCCGGACGCTGACGCTCTCGACCCATGGCTCGGTGGCAAACTGGGGCAGCAGACGGCCCTTGTACAGGTTGACGATCTCCTCATACAGGCGGCCGCGGCTCTCGGGGTCAGCCTCGCAGCGGGCCTTCTCGGACAGGTCGCTGACCTCAAACACATCCACGCTGCAATCCAGCGCGGGGTTCCACTGGTAGCTGCCGCGGCTGGTCTGGATGCAGCCCTGCAGCTCGGTCAGGCCCTCGGCCTCGATCATATTGCGGAAGCGGTGCAAAATCGCGCGCAGCGCCATATCCGGGTTGGTCGAGCGCTCGCCCGCCCACAGCGTATCGGTGATGGTCTTGTGGGACACCCGCTCCCCGCGCTGCAGCACAAGGTACTGCACCAGCGCCGTTGCCTTGCGGGACTGTGCCAGCTGGGCCAGCGCCGGTCTGCCGTTTACGCGGATCTCAAAATCGCCCAACATTCTGATTTCGACTGTTGCCATGTGGTATTCCTCTCTGCTCTATACAACGGGGCGCAGCGCCCCACCCTTCCTATATTGTTCAATAGTATAACAAAAATCAGGAGGTTTGTCCAGCATAACACGGGATGTTCTTGCTTGGGCGGTGCTTTACGACACCGCCGGGTTGCTGCCGTCCCAGCTGCCGGGTTCCTCGATATACACCGGTGCGCCCGGCAGCGGCACAATCGCCTTTTGGGTACACAGCGGCACGGCATTGCCCTGTGCGTCCTTTTGGGCCACGGTCAGCACAACGGTCAGCGCCGTGACATGGGCGTATTTTTCCCCCTCGGCCTTGGTATAGCTGCGGGCATAAAACTGCAGGTCACTGATAAACATCCCCATGTAGGCGTCCTTGGGGTAGGCTGTCGTGTAGGCGTAGGCAACATTAGGCAGGTCTGTTCCTTCTGATGTCACTTCATGCTGGGGCTTATAGGTGTTTTTCTCCTGCAGATAGAACCGCATGTGCAGGTAACCGTCCAGCTCGTTCGCGGTCTCTTCGCTCAGCAGCGGCGTTCCGTCCGCCTTTGTCAGCGCCGGGACCTTATCCTTGTCGATCAGCTCGATATGATTGGGGTAGACGCTGAACTCCAACGCTGTACCGCTGCTGACACCACTTTTTTTGTCAAACACCGTGTCAAAATTATTATCTGTTGCGCCGTCCGCAAAGCGGATATACCCGTTAGCGTTCAGCAGCTCGCCGCGGATGGTCTCGATCAGCGCATCGGCCAGATTCTGGGCGCGGGTCTGCTGCTGCACCTGCATATACGCCTGCGCGCTGGGCTGTATCAGCGTGACAGCCACAAGCGTAAACAGCGACAGCAGCACCATGCAGACAACCAGCTCGACCAGCGTTGTCCCCCTTTTGTTTTTCAGCACTCGCATCATGGTGTTTCCTGTCCCCCGCTGGTATTCGACTGGCCCTTGCTGTAACGGTGGAAGGTGTAGGTCTCATCCGTGCCATCCTCCGAGGCCTTTGCCTCAAGCTTTTGCTTTTGGACATTCCCAACAACAAACTGTGCGCCCGTACCGGTAAAGGTATAGCTTGCAGTGCCGCCGTCATTCACCCATTGGGGCATTCCATCTCCGGCGGGGTACAGCTTCTCGCACTGTGCATAGGCCGTCTGGCGGATCGTTTCCGCCTTCAATGACATGGTGCGCGCATAACGCAGGGACACCACGAACAGCGCCGTAAACATAAGCAGCAGCACAAAGGAGACGATCACTTCCACAATCGTTTCTCCGCTTTGATTTTTAAGGTATCTCGACATAGCCGCTCCTTTCCGGGTCATTGGCGCACAAATTTGCTGCTCTTATTTGTCTGGTTCAGGTTATAGTGGATCTTGATTTCAGTATCGGCGTCCTTGCGCAGTATATATGTGCTATCAACATCCGTGCGTTTAAAAACGAGTTGTTGATTCGTTTCATTTTCGCCAACCTTGGTCAACTGATAACTGCTATACCGGGCCGTGTCCGTGCCAATCGTATAGTACGCCACTTTACATGTGCTGGTGTGCTGGTAGCTCCTTGTGTAGGAGAACTTCTCGCTCCCCTGCTTTGCAGTCACCGTCACCTCCACAACATAATCCGACAGTTCCTTCTCTTTAAAGCTGTCAAGCTGACCGTTAAGTGCAGTAATGTCATAGCCCTTTGTTGCCAGCGCTGCAACATACTCGCTTTTATCCACCTCGTCAGCCGGCGTTTTTTTGAGCGTGATCTCCAGCCCGCTGCTTTCGTCCGCAAAGGTATGCTCCGTGGCATCGCTGTAGGTAGTCTGCAAAAGGTAGGTTTTGTCAATGAACGCTGCCAAGCTGTCCGCCTGCGCACCGCCCGCTGCCGTGCCGTAGCCGGTCAGCTGGTCATCCAGCACATCGGAAAAGCTCGTTGCAAGGGTATACACCTCCTGCTCTATCAACTGGCGGTTCGCGTTTGCCGTCAACACAGACGCCGCATAGACCAGCGCCGCAGACAGCGCCGCAAAAACCGCGCCGATGCACAGCACAAGGATCATTGACAGTCCCTGTTGATTTTGCATGATACCGCGGGCTTTTCTGCCCATAGGTATACCCTCCTTCATTGTGTTATCCCACTGCAGGCAGCTCCTCTTTCTCAGCTGCAGCCGTTTCGGGCGTTGCCCGCAGGACACGCGCCGCCCGCAAAACCGGTGGTGCTGCGGCAGGGCTTTGCTCTGCTGCTGCAGCGTCCTGTGTGGGCTGCTCCTCTGCTGTCAGGGTCAGGGCGGCAGCTGTACCGTCATTCGGCACAGTCAATTCCAGCTTTTCAGACTGGGTGGTCTTTTCCGCATCGCCCTCGGCCAGCACAGTAACCTTACCGGTAATGCGCTGGCGTGTATCGTCCTTGTGCAGCAGATCGACAAGATCGGGCAGTGTTACGCGGTAGCCCGGCTCACCGTCACGGTCAAGGTATTCCAGCGTTGCAAAGGTTTCGAGCTTATAGCGCGGCGTACCGCTGGCATCCTTCAGCTCATAATGGCCATCCAGCGTCACATGGTTCGTTGTAAGCACAGGCTTTCCGTCCTCGTCAAGGACTGCCGCGCCATCCTCGTTCGTCTTGACCGTAGTGGTCAGATCATAGAATGTGCGCCCGTTTTCTTCGCTCTGCGGGATCGTGATCGTATAGGCAGTATCCTTTATTGTAACTTCCTTTGTCACAGACAGGATTTTCCCGCACTTGGTTGTGATCGTACCGTCCTTGTCCATTACATTCCGCTCGGCCACAGTAAAGGTGATCTTGTCGGTTGTTTTGCTATCGGCAGAAGTGATCTCCAGTTGATACTTGTCTGCCAGACCTTCCCCTGTTTCCTTGCTGTAGTTTACGGCGTTCCATTCCACTGCAAAGCGGGAAATATCCGCCTCTGTGCTTGCGGGCGTCCATGCCGTCTCACCGTCAGCGCCGAACAGCTGCAGGGTTGCCTTGGAATCTACAGTTGTAAAGGCGTTCTGGTTCGTCTGCGGTGCATCCAGCTTGATCTTGGGCAGCTGCATCTGGGTGGGGGTTGCCTGCGCGCTGTCTGCAACATAGTAGTACCAGTTGGAGCTGGCGGTTGTGCCATCGGTGGACATGCTGCGCAGGGCGGGCAGCAGCCAGTAACCGGCATACTCCGGCTTCATGGTAAAGCTTTCATCGCCAAGCGCAAACGCTGCGCCCTTCTCTGTTGTTTCTGCCTGCGCGCCGCCGTCCATCCGGCCTTCCGGCAGCAGGCGCAGCACGCGGCCGGGGTTGGCCGTGTCGGCCAGCATATCATTCAGCGCATTTGTCAGGGCTGCCAGACTAGCGGCCTTTGCATCGGGCGTCTGCGCATGCTGATAGCTGTTCGCCAGCACAGCAATTTGCTTGTAATCCTCGCTATTTTTAAAGAGATAGCCCATGTAGTAGTAGCTGCCGCTGCTGGCGTCTTGAACCGTCAGCGTCAGCTTTTCCTTGGTCAGGAACTGGGTCTGGCTCGGCGTCTGGTAGCTTAACTTGGCTGCGGTCACTTCGGGCGCAGCAAGGCGCTTTTCGACAACCAGCAGGTTGCTGTACTCGCCGTTCGGGCTGCAATACTTCTTGCCGTCAACCGCATTTGCTACGACATAGAACCGCAGGGTCACGCCCTGATACTTCTCAAGGTCAACGGTGCAGCTGTTTTTCGTGATGCCCTTCCAGTCGGCAAGCGCCGTCCAATTATTGCTGTCAAGCTTTTCCGCGTACAGGGTATATGTCACCGTGTTCTCGCCTTTGGCGTCCGCGCTTGCGGGCCAGGTGATGTCGTAGTTCAGCGCATTGGCACTGTTGTCGTTGGTGCGCATGATGCTGTTGACCTGACCTACCGCAGACAGACGCTGCTTAACAACACAATCTGCCTCGCCCGCCAGACCGATTGCATTGGTGTCCCCATCGCCCGGCTTGCGGGTGACATGCAGCCGCACCGTATCATAGCGCCAGCTGCCGCTTGCAAGGTCATCGTCCACGCAGAGGGTCAGGGTATAGGTGCCGGTTTTGGCGTCAAATGTAGTTTTATCCGCCAGCGACACGCCGTCCTTCAGCTCGATTTTTTCCTTGCCCGCGATTGCGGTGGTTTCGCCCGCCTTTTGGGTCAGCAGACCGTACAGGGTGACATCGTAGGCATGTTCTGTTGTATCTGGCGTGGTGCCGTCCGCCTTGTACTGCGTCCATGTGAAGGTATAGTTCAGCTTGTTGTCGGTGCTCACTTTACCAACGGCGTTCTTGCTTACCGTGGGGGCTTTCAGAAGTTTGAGGTTGAGGTCATCCTTGCGGATCTGCTTTTTAGCCATGTCATACCACGAATCTTGGCTCGCAAAGAACTGCAGCGGGGTCAGGTGGTAATAGCTGAATTTGCCGTCCGCACCGCGCACGATCTCGATGCCGTTGTTCCAGCTGACGGGGTTATTGTTACCCTCTCCAATAGCATTCAGAGCCTCATCTGCGGTGATTTCCCAGCGGGTCACGACCTGCGGATAACCGGCATCAATAGGCACAGAGATGACCTTCAGGTCGGTGTAGCTGCCGTCAAAGACCACGGCGGGCAGGTTGCTCAGCACAAATTCCGTGCCGCTGCTGTAGACCGGCTTTTCCAGCGCAGCAAGCGTCACATACTGGCCTTTCAGCGGCTGCGTTTTGGCTGCTGTACCCTCTGCCGCATTGCTGATTTGTTCATCACCGTTGTATTTACCCACCAGCATAACGCGGTAGTTCGGCACGGTGTTAGGGATCGTATCAGCGGTAAATTGCAGGTTCACGGTAATCGACAGATCGTCCGCCGTGCTGCCGGTTATGACCGGCTCTCTTATAGACGCCGTACCGTGGACAAGGCCGCTGTTTCTATTTTGATCATTGTCCTTATAGTATGTCCTAGGAATACCGATCTCTTCATCATAGCGGGCAGACTCCATCCACGCACCTGTTGCATCTGTACCCGGGGTTGCCGTGGCGCGCAGGCGGGTGGCCGAGCCAAGGCCGTTTGCTATCGGTGCCTCGGTGTTGCTTGCATTCAGCGTAATTTCCGTATTGGGTTGGTTCATCAGGTAGGCGGTTACCTGCCAGTCGCCCGCGTTTTGGTAATCGCTTGCGTTTGTCAGCACAAGATACTGGCCGTAGGCCTGTCCACTGCTGTTCTGTTTTTTCAGGCGGATTTCCAGCTTCGGGGTGGGCAGGGGGCGCACGAAGTACTGCGCGGCAGACATTTCCTCTTCACCTGCGGCAGTTCCGTTCACGGCCTTTACACCGACACAGAATTGGCCGGTGCCAATAGCATTTGCCAGCGCATCATCCGCGTCAAACAGATAGCGCGTGCCGTAGACCTTTATGTCTTGGTAGCCCGGTAAAGCCGTCTTGCTATTGCCGTCAACCTTGTACAGCGTTACCAGATAATGGCTTACATTCTGTATCTCGTTCTGCGGGAAAATGCCCTCTGTGGCCGCGGCCGTCCATGTTACCTCATAGCGGCCATAGACAGCGCTGCTATCGTTTTTATGCGTAACTGTCAAATTGGAGACCTGCCCGGGGCCGCGCTGGTCCAAAACTTGCGTATAGTAGTTCTGGATCAAGTCGTCCGTGATGTCCTCCATGCTCGGGCCTTCAACCTTGTCTTTTTCGCCGTACCACAGCAGGATGGTGGCAAGATCCTTGTTGTTGATATCCGATGCACCGGGATTGCCTGTATAGTAAATCTTAGCCAGTTTTTCATTGGCTGCAGGTATTATGTAACATTTTGTAGTATCAACCGTATTCAAATCCCGCGTGTTTGTCATCATGCCTGCCGCAAAGAAACGGTTTCCGCTCTCTATGGAGTTATCAATACCCGCATACAGCCGTGTACCTTTGTTATAGTGGCCGCTACAAGCGGCACCCCAATAAACATTCGGAGACACCGCCGTTCCGCTTGCTACATATTCTTTAAGCAACAACAGTGCCGCAATCTTTTGTTTATCAAAGCTGTTTTCGTCCATAAAGTAGTTGCCGTAGGCCACGATGTTTTCGCTTCCACGGTTCATCGCAATGGGTGCATTATTGGAACTAACCGTATTTTTATACAGAGCAAAACAATTCGTGACTGTGGTGGATGCACTCGTTGCACTGCCATTGCCACGGTTGCCGCAGATACCTGCAAACAAGTTGATATCGCCTGATTTAAGTGAAATTGTAACATCCGTAGCGTAGTTACGGCAGCGGTCAATGTAAACCTCGACCTTATTCGGAATTTTTGTTCCACCGTCACCAAATGGTCCCAGCCAGCCCATGATGCCGGCTGCCAGCGACTCGCACTGCATCGTAACATCGCCGTTCACGCAATCGACAATGTTGATGCGCAGATAGTCATTTGTACCGTCCGCCATGACCACCTTGCCAAGGATACCGGCAACATCGTTGGCGCCGTGCTTTTTGTCACCCTCCCAATTTCCGCTGGACAGAATATCGCCGTGGTTCTGGCAGGAGAGGATATTTGCCGTGCCGCCGGGGGTAGGCTGGTCAAAAAAGCCCACAATGCCGCCGACCGTACCCGAACTGCTGCCGGAGTTGGTATTGGTGCTAAGGCTGCCGAAGTTAAAGGATTTTTCAATCGTGCCGCCGTTTTTCAGCCAGGAGGCAATGATGCCGCCGATATAGTTGGAGCCGCTGTCAAACACAGTGCCAAGGTTCACACATTCGCTGATGACCCACTTGTCATTGGTCGTGTTCTGCTGCACGCCGATCACACCGCCCACATAGGCAATATTTGTGTTGCCTCTATAGGTCGCGTCATCGTCATTTTTATTGTTTTCTGTGCGGGTAAAGCGGCGAACGGCGGCGCAGTTGACCAGCAGCTTGACCTCGCCGGTTGCCTCGTTCATGCCGATCATACCGCCGATTTTGGATTCATCGGTCGTGTTGTCACCGTAGACAAACCACTTGCCGGTTGCCGCGCCTGTGATCGTGCCGTTGACAGTGTTGAAACCTGCCACGCCGCCCAGATAGCCGCTGGATTTGCCGTTTTTATTAGTTGTACCGCGCAGGCCGACCAGCAGGTCATTTTGGGAAAGGCCGGTGGTGTAGACATTGTTGTAGTTATTTGTGGACACCGTATCAACGCCTTTAAGGCTATCATAAGCAGTGCCTTTCAGGGCGCCGATCATGTCATTGGTGCTGCCAGCAGTAAACCAATCGCCAACCTGCTTGACCAGCTCTGTTACTTTTTCTGCACCACTGCCGCTGCTGCTAATGCTGCCGTTGTTTGCGCCTGCCACGCCGCCCACAAAGCCGTAGCGCGCGGTGATGATACTGCCGCCGTCCTTCACTGTGGCAACATAGCAGGATGTAATGGTGCTGTTGTTACGGCCCGCAATGCCGCCCACGCTGCTGGCGCTTTTCAGCTTTTCCGCATAGGTCTGGCTGTCGCTCAGGCCCGAGGCACCCATCACCTGCAGCGTGATTTTGGGCACACTGCACCCATTGACCTCACCGTTGTTCAGGCCGACGATGCCGCCCACGGTGTCCAGCACATTGGCTGCGCCCGTGGTATTGGCCTTGCCCAGCGCGCCCTGATAGGTACACTTTAACAGAGTGCCGTCGCCGGCATTTTCGCCGGCTACGCCGCCCAGATTCTTGTATTTATTCAGATTATCTGTAATGTTCAGTGTAACATTTGTTCCGTTGATTTTTGCGTCCTGCATATTGACGCCCGCCGCACCGCCAAGGCTGATGCTGTCTGCCCGGGCCGTAAGGCCATTGAGCGCCAGTGCAGGGCTGCTGACAGTACACTTATCAATCGTACCGGCATTTTTGCCCGCAATGCCGCCCACATTGGTGGCCGGGCCACGGTAAACAATGGTTGCGTTCTCGCTAAGCGTAACGCCGCTGATTGTTGCCCCCGCATTGTTGATGGCCGTGACCACACCGATGCTTTCCCCGGCAAAGGTAATATCACAGCTGCCGACAGTGCCGCCCGTGATGATGCCGAAGTTGTTGGCCGCAATGGCCGCCGCATCGCACTTGGCCACGCCGATTTTAACGCCGCTTACAACGCTATCTACAATTTGGGTGCCTTTTTCATTGCTGCCTGCAATACCGCCCGCATTGCCGTTGGTGGCATATACCGTGTAGTTGTTCCCGGTCTGCCCCGCAGTGTTGGTGCAGCCCGTAATCGTGCCTATCTGCCCGTTAGTGCCAGCCCTATTGCTGCCCGCAATGCCGCCTGCAAACTGGTCATTGGCGCGCACACGCGCCCCACCAATCAGCGTCACATCGGCAATTTCGGCATAGTTTGCACCGGCTGCGCCGCCTGCGTAGTTCTTGGTGGCCGTGACGGTGCCTGTCACATTGCCGCCCGCAATGCTGGCTGTTGTGGCGTTGCGCATGTTGTTGCTGCCCGCAATGCCGCCCGCATAGCTTTCTGCCGTAATGTTGACCCGCAGGGTTGTGCTGCCCAATACGATGCTGCCGCAGTTTACGCCTGCAACGCCGCCCGCGCACTCGTTTGCCTGCACCGTAACGGGGATACTATCGGAAGTGTTATAACTTATGCTCGCACCTGTCAGGTTCAGGCCCGCCACGCCGCCGATGATGTACCGGCCGCGCACGGTGATGCTTGCTGCCGGGGCCGAGTCCGTGACCGTCCCGTTGTTGATGCCAACGATGCCGCCAAGGTAGGCATAGCCGTCCTGCTGGGTGCCCAGTGTGGCGTAGGTAGAGCAGTTTTTGATGCTGCCGTCATTCCAGCCTGCGATGCCGCCCGCTGCACTCTTGTGGGAGACAATGCCGTAGTTGGTGCAGCCCTCCAGCTTTGTGTTTTGGGTCACACAGCCGATGATGCCGCCCGCCATAGAACCGCGGGCGTTATTACCGCTAACATAATCGTTATAGTTAAAGCTGTTGTTATAGTCCTGCAGGCTGACACCGCCGCCGAGGATGCCGGTCTCGCTCCGCATTTTCAGGCTGCCGACCGATGCCGCATTGCTGTCGCTGCCGTTCGTTGCGCTGCTGATGGTCAGGCGGGTTTCTGCATCGTTATAGCCGACAATGCCGCCCACATAGGCGTTGACCTCCAGATTAAACTGGTTGGCCGCGCCGCTGAGGGTCATAGTATTGATCGTATTGCGCGGCAATGTTTTGTTGACCGTCACAAGGCCGGTATCCCGCGCCACGGCGGGCAGAATCGTTGTCAAATCGTTCGGGGCCGATGCCAGCAGGCAGTTATAGCCGATGATGCCGCCCGCCAGACCGTTGGCCTTGATGCGGCCCGCCTTTGCGGTGGTTTTAAATGTGCTGACCGTGCCGCCGGATGTGGTGGTTTCTTTGATGGTAAACGCATCTTCACCGGCTGCGGCCACCGGCATGTTAGCGCCGATGACACCGCCCACGCAAAGCGTGCCGCTGATTTCCGTCACCTTTATATCGGCCGCGGGCAGGGCCGGGGCAAGGTTCAGGCCGATCATACCGCCGACCGCCTTGCCGCCCGTGACCTCGCCGCTGACGGTCAGCAGCGAGGTACTGGCATTTGTAATTTTCGCCGTTGCATCGTTGCAGCCGACCAGACCGCCGACAAAATCATTGCCGCAGATGACCGCGCCGATCTGCACCGTGTTTGCATTCTTGTCCCATGTAAGCACAGCATTTTTGCCGTTGCGGCCAACCAGACCGCCCACATAGTCCGCGCGGGTGGTCGTTTCTTGATTGTTTGCATTTTTATAGGTGCCCAGCGCCTGCAGCAGGGCGCTGCGGCTGCTGTTGGTGGCAGTGTCCGAGGCCATGCTGCTGACGCAGTTTTGAATGGTGGCAGTTGTATTTGCTGCGTTGGTGCTGCCCCATTCGGCATCGTTCAGGCCCGCAATGCCGCCCACATAGGCCGCATTTTTGCCAAGGCCCGCCACAAGGCCGCTGTTGGTAACGCCGCTGACCGTGCTTTGGCTGCCGTTGACCGACACAACACCGCCCACATAGCGGTTGCCCAGCACGGTGCTGCTGTTGCTGCCGCCGGTTATTTTAAGCTGGCTGCCGCTGAAGCCGCCCGCCATGCCGCCGACAAAGCAGCGGCCCAGCACATAACCCTTTTGCGTGGTGCAATTTTCCAGCTTACTACCGCTGGCAAAGCCCACCAGACCGCCGACAAAATCACCCTTGAGCGGGCTGTCATCGGTGAGTGCGCCATCAGTAGCATATCCGCCCTTGACAGCGGTTTTCAGCTGTGTTTCGGTCATATCGCGGCGGGTGGTGCTGGTGCTGCCGCGCAGCGTGACATTTTTGCAGTAGCCCGCAATGCCGCCGAAGAACTGGCCCAGCACACGGCTGTTTTCACCCTCGGCGCTGCCAAGGTAGTTGGCGCCCACGCTGACCGTACCCTCGTTCTGAAGGCCGGTCAGGGTGTCATCCGCACTGCTGCTGTTGTAGAGGTTGCCCACAACGCCGCCCGTAAAGGCGCTGCCGATGACGGCGGCCTTGTTGGTTATGGTTTTTCCGTTGGCGTCTGGCTTAAGCGTCAGGTTGGCGGCATCCATCGTGCCGACCACACCGCCCACGCCGATACTGCGCCAGACCGAGTTTTGCTCGCTGGCGGCTGCGGCGTAGCGTGCCTGTTCTGTAAGGGTTTCGTCCGCAGTTTTGGGGCTGTTGTCCTGCAGCAGACCGGCTACCGTCACATTGGCATCCACCGTCAGCGCGGATATTTTTTGCGTCTGGCCGTTTTTGGGTATGGCAACGCCCACGAGGCCGCCAATGCCGCGCGGCTCGTTTGCATAATAGGCTGTGCCATTTACTTTTGCGTTTGTGCGGGCCATCGCGGTGGCGTTGTCGTCAAAGGGCAGCATTGCCAGCACCTGCGCGGAAACCGCATTGTTTTTGCCGTGGGTCAGGGTGCATTTTTCCAGCGTGCCGGTGTTGACACCGCACAAAGCACCGACCGCGCGGATGTCGCGGTACGCGCTGTCAGTTGTTTCCAGCGGTTGCAGGGCTGTGGTCCCGGTCAGCGGCAGGGTGCCTTTTGCGCGGGTCACAATTTCAACATTGACCTGCACATCGGCATCGCGCAGGGTCATGTTTTTGATCGTGCCGTTATTTTCGCCCACAAGGCCGATGTAGCGGTCAAGCAGTTCTGCCTTACCCTGTCTGCCGGTTTGGGAGACAGAGCTGCCGCGCAGCTGCAGGTTCATGATGGTGATATTTTTTCCGTCCAGCGTTACATTTTTGGGCAATGTCAGAATGGTCGGCCACGCCACGGCCTCCTCTGCCGAGGGGACCTTGGCCTCCGGCGGGAAGTTTTTGCCCTGCGCCGGGCAGTAGACCGTAACGCTGCCGCCGGTCCAGTTCAGGCCGGTGGCGCCAAGGCTCTGCGCGGCGAGGGTGTAGGCAGCGGCAGTCTGGCCGGACACCCAGTTGTCCGCCCAGCGCAGGTTGTACAGATGGCGGAAATAGGTAAGGTTGCCCTTAGTGGCTGTTGCTCCTTTTGCAAACAGGCTGTTTTCCGCACTGGTGGGGGCAAGGGTGCTGGGGGTATAGCTGCCGGAATAGCCGTCCCGCGCCTTGGCCTGCAGCGTAACATAGAAATCCTGCGGCCCGCCCGACAGCAGGCGGGTGATGCTGTACAGGCTGCTGTCGGTCACACTTATGCTGTTTGCCGTCTCGCCGCGGTCATTCTCGCAGGAGCGCAGCAAATCAGCGCTGGCCATAGCGTCCAGCGTCAGGACAAAGTTGCCCTTGTTGTAGCTCAGGGGGTAGTAGAGGGTCTTTTCAACCGGTGTTTCGTTGCCAGCCGCATTATAGCTGTAGATTGTTGTTTTCAGCGGTACCGGCTCATTGGTCTTGACTGCCGGCAGCTCCACCTCGATCTCAAACAGCGGATTTTTCTTGCCCGTATCGGTCGATTTGTAGGCTGTTGCCACATACTGCACCTGCGTGTCGCGGGTCACATCGCCGCCCCAGCTCAGGGTCAGCGTTTCGGTGTTGGAGAGGCGCGGGTTCTTGACCTTCAGCTTGGTCTGTTGCAGCTCGACCACATTCACACGGTCCTCGGCCGAGTAGTAGCCCACAAGGCTGTCATGGCGGCGGTGGTCATAGCTCCGGTTATAAATGTTCGTTGCGCCGTCCGTTTCCCCAAAGCGCAGCTTGTCGGCGTTCGTGTCATAAAACACCGAGTACACCTGCCCGCTGGCGGCGTCGATCTCAACGCAGATGGCCGCATTCAGCAGCGAATCATCGTAGATGTAATCGCCCAGCAGCTCGCGCAGCAGTTCATTGTCGCTGTCATCATCTGTTACTTTATCATAATACAGGGCATAGATATTTTTGTTCAGCTCATCGGCCTTCTGCTTGCGTGTTTCTTCGTTTTCCTCGCCGGCGGCGGGGTCAAAATGCGCGCCTGCCTGACCGTTCAGCAGCACCTTCTGGCGGAAATCGTCCAGTTCGCCCGCTGTGTCCCTGCGGGTCAGGGCGATCTGCGCGGTCTGGAAAAGGGTGCGGGCGTTCGCCTCGTTCTTCTCAAACCGGGCCAGACGGGTATAGGCGATCAGGCCGCCCCCCACAAGGGCCGCCAAAATTGCCATGATCGCCAACACAACCATAAGCTCCACCATCGTGAAGCCGCTGCTTCTGCGCGTTTTCTTGTTGCAATGCACCATAGATGCTCCCGTTTATATCACGGCATTGCCGCATATTCCCGCCCGGCAGACGCCGTAGCGGCTGTTGGAATTTGCGGCAGCGCCCTGCAAATTTGTACAGTAAGGCATAATAAGACTATATATGATAGCATTATACTCGGTTTGTGATCTTTTCGCAACAAGTGTGGTGAGATTTCGACAAATTTACACCAAATATAGTGTTGTATACGGGCGGCACATACTATTTTGACAGATTTTGTGTTACATTCAAACAATAATGTGGGATTTTTTCGTGAAATTTCTTGCAAATACAGCCTTTGCAGGGTATACTGGTTAGTGTGTTATATATAGAAGTAGAGGAAGTGAAACCATGCTGGCAGCACGACTGGGTGCCTGGCTGCGCAACACCGGGGAAAAATGGGCCAGGACCTCCTTTGCTGAAAAGCTGGCCCTGCTGCTGGCATTGCTCGCTGTGATCTATACCGTTGTGACCGGCGCGGTCGAGCTGCGCTATCAGGCCCGCGCGCGGGAGGCGCTGGCCCAGATCAAGGCGGCGCGGCTGGCTGCCGGGGCCGTGTCCGCGCAGTGCTATTCCGCCGGGCGCACCTTTGCCGACCAGACCACCGCAGACGGCTTTGCCGACGGCGTGGCTGAGGAGATCGAGACACTGGGCGCACTGCCCGGCAGCGTGTGCCTTCTGCAGGTGGCGGACAACGGCTACACCGTGCAGCGGCTGCTCTATCAGGAAAACAGCATCTTCGCCGTCTATGACGCTGCCGAGGGCTACCGTGTCTTCCGCGCGGAGGACCGCCTGCATTACCTGACGGAGGCGAGCCATGCTGCTGCTTGAGTGCCTTTTGGATCTGATCCGTTTTTTGCTGGGCGCAGCGCTGTTCAGCTTTATGAATGTCGTGGCCTGGCGGCTGCCCCGGGGCATGGATCCCCTGCAGGGGCGCAGCCACTGCCCGCAGTGCGGCCACACGCTGGGCGCGCCCGACCTTGTGCCGGTTTTCAGCTGGCTGCTTCTGCGCGGGCGGTGCCGCCACTGCGGCGCGCGCATCCCGGTGCGGTATTTTCTGGTCGAGGTGCTGGGCGGCGTGCTGGCGCTGGGCTGCACCCGGCGCTTCGGCACCTCGCTCAGCCTGACGCAGGGGCTGTTCGGCATGAGCTGGGCGGCGCTCACCGCGCTGGCGGTCTGCGGCATTTTGCTGAGCATCGCGCTTATTGACGCCGAGACACAGCTTATCCCCGACCGACTCAATCTCGCGTTGGCGGTCTGCGGCGTTTTGGGGACGCTGCTCTCCCCCGCCGGGTGGCTGCCCCACCTGATCGGGGCGTTCTGCGTCAGCGTGCCGATGCTTTTGCTCTGCCTTGCCATTGACGGCGCGTTCGGCGGCGGCGACATCAAGCTGATGGCGGCCGCCGGGCTGTTTCTCGGCTGGCAGAACACGCTGCTGGCGATGTTTCTGGGCATTCTGGGCGGCGGCCTTTACGGCATCTGGCTGCTGGCCGCCAAAAGGGCCGACAAAAAGGACCACTTTGCCTTTGGCCCGTTTTTATGTGCGGGCATCGTAATCGCCATGCTTTTCGGCGAGCCGATCCTGCAATGGTACTGCGCGTTTTTGTAATGGTGCAGCACCCGCCTGATCTCACTATCCGTTCGGAGGTTTCTCCCCTATGCCACAATTTCGTTATACTGCGACCAACGCTCAGGGCAAGACTGTCCGCGGCATGGCTGACGCCCCCAGCGAGGAGGCGCTCTACACCAAGCTGCGCGATGACGGCCTGTACATGAGCGAGGCGCTGCAGACCAAGCGCGTCCGCAGCACCTTCCGCCCGTTAAAGACCGCCGTGCTGGCGGATTTCTGCCGCAATCTGGGCACCCTGCTGACTGCCGGTGTGCCGCTGGTGCGTGCCTTCCGCATCATGGCGGATGAGCGCAGCATCGACCCGCAGCAGCGCGCCCTGTACGAGGCCGTGCTGGGCGAGCTGCGCAAGGGCATCCCGCTGTCCGATGCGATGGAGTCCTGCGCACCGGCGTTCCCGAACCTGCTGCTGGCGATGATCCGCAGCGCCGAGGGCACCGGCAGCATCGACCACGCCTGCACCCGGATGGCCACCTACTATGAGCGCGAGCATAAGATGAACCAGCAGGTCGGCAACAGCATGATGTACCCGCTCATCCTCTGCGTGCTGATCGTGGCGGTCATTGCGATTCTGATGACCTTTGTGCTGCCCCAGTTCAAGCCGATGTTTGACCAGATGGAAAAGCTGCCCTTCCTGACGCAGCTTCTGTTTGATGCCAGCGACTTTGTGGGCGCCAACTGGCCGCTGCTGCTTGTGGCGCTGGCGCTGATCTTCTTCGGCTTCAAACTGCTTTTGGCCCAGCCCCGCATCCGCCGCCAGTGGGACCGCTTTATCCTGCATGCGCCGGTCGTGGGCGTGCTGAACCGCAAGATCTGCACCGCCCGCTTTGCCAGCACCCTGTCCAACCTGTACGGCAGCGGTGTGCCCATCATCACAACGCTGGGCGCTGCGCGCGACTCGATCGGCAACCGCTGGATCGAAAGTCAGTTCGGCACGGCGCTGGACAGCATCCGCGCCGGCCACAGCCTGTCGCAGTCCATCGCCGCGATCGACGGCTTTGAGGTCAAGCTGGCCTCCTCCATCGCCGTCGGCGAGGAGACCGGCAAGCTGGACAGTCTGCTGGCCACGATCAGCGAGACGCTCGACTACGAGGCCGAGATGGCCACCAAGCGCCTTGTCACCCTGCTGGAGCCTGTGATGATCGTCATCATGGGTCTGGTGGTCGGCGGCGTTGTGGCGGCTGTTATCGTGCCGATCTACCAGTCCTACGGCACCATCGGCGCATCGTCCGGCGCCATTTAAACTATATTCCGGAGGGTTCCTCATGGCATCACTTACCTCTTTATATCTGTGCAGCCGCACGGTGTACGCCGCGGTGGGCAGTCCCACCGCCAAGGGCGCACGGATCACCGCCGCCGCCGCGGCCCAGCTGCCCGAGGGCTGCCTGATCAACGGCGTCATTACCAACGAGGCCGACCTCGCCGAGGCGCTCAAGGCCTTTTTTGCCCGCCATAAGCTGCCCACGGGCCGGGTGGCGCTGATCGTAGGCGGCAGTCAGTTCGTACACCGCGTCATCTCCCTGCCCGCCATGAGCGAGAAAAAGCGGCTGGCCGTGCTGGCGCATGAGCTTTCGTCCGGCGGTGCCGAGACAACGGCCCCGCTTGACGACTATATGCTGCTGGCCCGCGATGCCAAGACCCGCGCCGACACGGTGCTGGCCACCCGCGTGGAGCAAAGCGTCATTGCCGGGTATGCGGCGCTGGCCAAGGCGGCCGGCTTCAAGCTGTACAGCATCGATCTGGGTCTGGCCGCCCCCATCAAGGCGGTGCGCACGATCCCTGCCCTGCAGAGCGAGACCTTTGTGCTGCTGCATTTTGACGATGACACCGTCTCGGCCTGTCTGTTTGTGAAGGGGCAGTACACCTACTCGACCCGCAGCCGCCTGTTCAACCCGCGCGGCTCGGCAGAATCCGGCGCCGAGATCGCACAGAAGCTGTCGGGCATCCTGCAGTTCCACATTGCCGGCAAGAGCGAAAATCCGATCACGACCGTCTACTTTGCCGGTGCAGACGCCGATGACCTTGCCGTCTGCCGCCCGGGCTGTGAGGCGCTTGCGCTGCGGGTGGCGCAATTTCCGGATTCGCCTACCGTCAAGCTGCCTGAGGGTACGGCCCTTGCGCAGACGCTCTCCGCCGCAGGCAATCTGATCGCGCGCTGACCCGCGCACCAACTATACAAGCCAGGGGAACATACAAATTATGGCTATGAAACAAAACAACTTTTATCTGCGCTGGCAAAAGGCCGCAGGCGCCGCCAAGAATGAGCAGCGCAGCCGCAGCATCCGGACCGCTGCCCCCGGCATTGCCGTGGTGGCCGCCGCCCTGCTGGGCTGGGGTGCCATGACGCTGTACACCGCCTCCCTGACCAGCCAGCGGCAGGACATCGTAAACTGGTGCAATGACAACAGCGCGTCGTTCCTTGCCTCGAGTCAGGACGCTGAGGCGGCCGCGCAGTTCCGCTCTCTGACGCAGTATGCCGATGGCATGACCGACCTGCTGGACGGCTACCCCGATGTGACGAGCAGCCTGCTGCACCGGGTCGAGGCGGCGGGCGGCGCTGCCATCACGATCCAGTTCACCAGCTACGACGCCGCCACGGGCGAGCTGCAGTTCAACGCCAACTCCAGTCAGGTCATCGACATCCCGACCTACATTCGCTCGCTGCAGAGCTGCGGCGTTTTTTCGACCGTGAGCTATACCGGCTACAATGCCGATGATGACGGCTATTCCATCGACCTGCGCTGCGTTCTGGCAGCGCCGCAGTAAGGGGGGTGCGGTTATGGATATTGCACCGATGACCAAGCGCGACAAGATCCTTTTATATGCCGTGCTGATGCTGGCCTTTATCGTGCTGTATGTGCGGTTTTTGCTGATCCCCGGCATCGGCAGCCTGCAGCAGGCCCGCGCCGACCTGACCGAGGCGCAGGACGCCCAGATCACCATGCAGGAGACGATCCTGCAGGCGGGCGTGAACGCCGCCGACAAGAATACCGCCTGGGGAGAGCTGCAGACCGCCAACGCGCGGTACTACAGCATCCTGACCAGCGATGAGCTGGACACGCTGGTGACCGGCCTTGAGCTGAACCACAGCATGCAGCCCGTCTCCCTAAGCATCGGCCAGCCGCTGACCCAGAGCATGACCGGCTACATTGCCGGTACACAGGCCGGGCAGAGCCCCGCCCCCGCCGGCAGCGCTGCGGCCGCCGTCACGGCGGATCAGGTAGACACCACCACCGCAGGCAATGCCCTGCTGCAGCAGTTCCTTGCCGCCGACCTTGTACCCTACTATGACCAGCCCGGCTACCTCCAGACCTCCGATGTGACCTTCAGCTGCTCGGGCGAGGCAAGCAATTTTCTGAGCCTGCTCGATGATCTGGCGGACAACTATCCGTCCATCCAGCTGCAGAACTTTTCCATCACCACCCGCAGCTTTGCCGCAGCGGACGGCACCTCGTCCAGCGGCAGCATCTACAATGTGACGCTGCGCGTCGTACTCTGTGACAAAGGAGGCGTACAGCCGTGAAAAACATCCGTCTTGGCGATGTTCTGATCGAGTTCGGCTACATCACGGCCGAGCAGCTCAACGCCGCCCTTGCCTACCAGAAGGAGCACCGCGACCTGCGTGTCGGCCAGGCACTGCAGGAGCTGGGCTATGTCAACGAGCGGCAGGTCCTGGAGGCCCTTGCCAAGCGCCTGCAGATCCGCATGATCGACATTGAGCATACCAACGTTGATGTGACGGCTGTCGAGAAGGTTCCGCAGGAGCTGGCGCAGAAATATGACATGCTGCCCATCGCGCAGAGCGGGCATA
>OLZF01000368.1_pt1 | contig 49688 bp, 41 predicted proteins | sample 1674391 | NCBI WGS metagenome assembly OLZF01 (sample SAMEA103958166, study PRJEB25191) | human gut metagenome | biome: human-associated habitat [ENVO:00009003]; feature: intestine environment [ENVO:2100002]; material: feces | place: Germany | collected 2013/2015
CGGAAGGTAGCCCCTCTGGGTGATCCGGTAGAAGTTACGGTGCGCGGTTATGAGCGGGTCTTCGACAGTTACACTTTCATAAAACTTCATACAAAATCGCTGGAAGCCGCTTAAACAGCGGTTTTTTTAGTGTGAAATCCTGTCAACTTTTTAAAAATATTTGTTGTATGGGTTGTATGGCGTTGTATTCTATGTTATAATAAGGTATGAAGCTTAATTATGACAGAAAATCAAAAGACCCAACTTACTTTATCCAAAAGGGATATCGTAATGGGAAGAAAACGACAACCAAAAATATCGCCCGAATCGGCAAGCATTCTGAACTGCTCAAGATAACTGATGACCCTCTGGCTTATGCCAAGGAACAAGTTGCCAAATACAATGAGGAAGAAAAGAAAAACAATAAGGTCTCTATGGAGGTGACTATCGATTTTAATGAAAAACTTAAAATCAGCAATGACCTTGCATCTTCCAGTACGAACAGGAACATCGGATATTTCTTCCTTCAGCAACTTTACCATCAATTGGATATCAGTTCCTTCTTCAAAAATGTAACCGCTGATTCCAGGATCACCTTTGATCCGAATCTCGTGAACCGCTTCCTCACTTTCTCGAGGATCCTGGAGCCAGATTCAAAACTGGGTACTTTTGAACATCTTGACCATTATTATGAAGAACCTGAGTTTGACTACGTCCATATTTTAAGGACTATGGACATCATGCTGGGACATTACGAGGACTACATCAGCCATCTTTATGAAAAAAGCTGCAGTATCGTGAAGCGCAATACAGCTGTCTGTTATTACGACTGCACAAACTACTACTTTGAAATAGAATCTCCGGATGAGGATTACGTGGATGAGGTAACCGGCGAAACCATCAAAGGCCTGCGCAAATACGGTCTTTCGAAGCAGCACCAGCCTGCCCCTCTTGTAGAAATGGGTCTGTTTATGGATGGGGACGGCATCCCACTTTCCATGTGTATCACTTCCGGTTCAGACAACGAACAGACAACTGCTATCCCTCTGGAAAAGCAGATCACAAAAATGTTTAAAGGGAAAAAATTTATCTACTGTGCTGATGCTGGTCTCGGCTCTTTAAATATCCGGAATTATAATTCCATGGGCGGTCGTGCATTTATTGTTACCCAGTCCATCAAAAAAATGTCCGATACTTTACAGAAAGCTGTTTTTGACGATTGTGATTACCGGCTTCTTTCTTCGGATGAAGAAGTATCCATCGAAGCCATGAAAGTGTTTGATAAAAATGATCCTGAAAACAAAGAACTGTACTCAGACAAGGCTTACAAGATCATCACGGCAGACAAAGCATTTGACCTTGGCTTTTATGAAGAAAAGATTTTGAAAAACGGACGTAGGCGCAAGGTAAAATCAAAAGCAACCGTAAAGCAGAAAATCATCATCACATTTTCCAGAAAGATGATGGAATACCAAAGATTTATCAGAAACCGTCAGATTGAGCGTGCAAGAAAACTTCTTAAGGGACTTGATCCTGAAACATATAAAAAGGGTCCTCATGATGTGACACGTTTTATCAAGCGGAGATCCTCCACCAAATCCGGAGAATCTGTGACTGATTTATACGAAATTGACCAGAACATCATTGATGAAGAAGAAAAGTATGATGGCTATTATGCTGTAGCAACAAATCTAGATGACCCTGCAAAGGAAATCATTAGAATCAATTCCCAAAGATATAAAATAGAGGATTGTTTCCGGGTGCTGAAAACAAACTTCTCCGCCCGTCCTGTTTTCCATCAAAAAAGAGAACGAATTATTGCACATTTTATGATCTGCTACACTGCATTACTAATATACAGGCTGCTGGAGAAAAAACTGGATCAGCAAGGGACTCATTTCACAATAGAGAACATCTTGGAGACTTTAAGAAATATGGAAGTTGCAAATATTGAGGACATGTGCTATATGTCAACCTATACCTGTTCCCAGGTCTGTACCGCACTGAATGCAGCCTTTGGTCTTGGACTTGACAGGAAATATTATCAGCCTAAAGAACTAAATAAAAAACTAAAAAAAATTATTTAAAGAAGGATTCCCATACAACATTTCTAAAATGCTATAAAGGGCGACAAATCGCATATCTACGCGGTTTGTCGCCCTTTTCTCTTCTTCTAACTGTCGAAAACGGGATTATAAGAGTTATGTTCGTATTCGTCAACTTTGCTTAAAAAATTTTTATAACCATTTCGTTAACATTATCTCCGATAAGTGTACTTCTGTTTGTAAATCAGTAGATAGAACCAGAAAACAGGAAGTTTTAGACAGGATAGAATGGGAGTTCTAAATTTTGTGGAAAAACAGTTGAGTATATGGTAGAATAAATAAATACGAAATCATAATAAGAAGCAGTTGTTGTTGGAAAGGTGAATAAGCAGATAGGAGACGAGAGATGTATAATGAGTTATTTTCCATCGGACCATTTACCGTGCATATGTATGGACTGATGATTGCAATCGGAGTTATTGCAGCCTATGTGACTGCGGAGAGAAGGGCCAAGAAAAAAGGATTGAATTCGGATAAGATTTTTGATCTGGTAATCTGGTGCCTGATCTTTGGGTTTTTAGGTTCCAAGATTTTGCATTGTCTGACGACGCTCCCTTCGATTATAGCAGATCCAATGTCCGTAATTCGGAATTTTGGAGACGGCTGGGTAGTATACGGCGGAATTTTGGGCGGAATTCTGGGAGCTTATCTGTTCTGCAGGAAGAATAAATTGGAGATGTGGAAGTATTTTGATATAGGGCTGCCGAGCGTGGCGTTGGCGCAGGGAATCGGAAGGATCGGATGCTTTTTTGCAGGCTGCTGTTATGGAGTTGAGACAACGCTGCCGATTGGAATTACATTTCATAATTCCGATTTTGCACCAAATGGAGTGTCGCTTTTACCTACACAGTTGATTTCCAGTGTATTGGATCTTCTGCTGTTTGCGTTTTTGCTGTGGTTTGATAAGAGAAAGAAAGCAGATGGACAGGTTACAGCATGGTATTTGATTTTGTATAGCATAGGAAGGTTTTCTCTGGAGTTTTTCCGGGGAGATCTGGAACGGGGAAATGTGGGGACATTTTCAACCTCACAGTTTATCTCGATATTTATTTTGGCAGCAGGTATAATCTTATTGGTTATCAGAAGTAAGGCAAAGGGAACATCAGAGGAGTCAGGAAATCAAGAAGAGATTTCGGAATAACTATGATAGGAATCAGCGGACAGGCAGCAAGGGCGTACAGGTATGCTCTTACTTGCCTGTCATCATTTTTAGGATTGCGGGAGCATGAAATGCGGAGCAATCCGTGTATCATAGGGGCAGAGGTTCATTTAAAAAGATAAAAATTTAAAATTTAGTATTGACAATAAGGTTAGCATGTGCTAACCTTATTGTGATGGTTAGATGAGAATAACTTATTTTACAAAAGGAGTGATAATGATGCCTTTGACTATGGCGCCTGCGGGAGTAGCAAACAAGATTATTAAAGTCGGTGGAAAAGAAGAGGTAAAGAGACATTTGGAAAATCTGGGTTTTGTGGCTGGCGGTGAGGTGACAATTATTTCCATAGTAAATGGTAATGTAATTGTAAATGTCAAAAACTCCAGGGTTGCAATCAGTAAAGAGATGGCGAACAAAATCATGATATAAATAAGATATCAAGGCAGAAAAAGGAGGAGTATAGAAAATGGAAACGCTTCGGAATGTAAAATGCGGTCAGACGGTGTCCGTAGTGAAGCTTCATGGAGAAGGTGCGGTGAAGCGCCGGATTATGGATATGGGAATCACAAAAGGGACACAAGTATACGTGCGGAAGGTAGCCCCTCTGGGTGATCCGGTAGAAGTTACGGTGCGCGGTTATGAGCTGTCGCTTCGTAAAGCAGATGCCGAAATGATTGAAGTAAAGTAATTTTTTTTAGACATGGGTTAGCAGTATCTAACGCAATAGACCATTCATGCAGAATTATGACGGGCTGACCTTTGGGAAGGATAGTAGTGAGGAGGAAGAAGAAATGTCAGTAAAAATTGCGCTTGCCGGTAATCCAAACTGTGGTAAGACGACGTTGTTCAATGCTTTGACCGGTTCCAACCAGTTTGTAGGTAACTGGCCTGGAGTTACGGTGGAGAAAAAGGAAGGAAAGCTGAAAGGCAACAAAGATGTGGTAATCATGGACCTTCCTGGTATTTACTCTCTGTCTCCATATACATTGGAGGAGGTAGTTGCCAGAAATTATCTGATTACGGAACGTCCGGATGCGATTCTGAATATTATAGACGGAACGAATCTGGAAAGAAATCTTTACCTGACCACCCAATTGATGGAACTGGGAATTCCGGTTGTCATGGCGGTCAATATGATGGATGTGGTGGAGAAGAACGGAGATAAGATTAAAACTTCAGAGCTTTCCAGACAGATGGGGTGTGAGGTAGTTGAAATCTCTGCTTTGAAAGGTACAGGAATCAAGGAAGCGGCTGCAAAAGCTGTAAGTCTTGCACAGAAAAAAGCGAACCACCTGCCGGTACATAAATTCCAGGATACAGTTGAATCTGCACTGGAAGAAATTGAGAGCCGCCTTGATGGCAGTATTCCGGAGGAACAGAAGCGTTTCTTTGCGGTAAAGCTGTTTGAGCGGGATGATAAGATAAAAGAGACGATGAAATTTACTCCGGATGTGGAAGCGGTCATTTCCGATGTGGAGAAAAAGCTGGATGATGATGCGGAGAGTATTATTACCAATGAACGTTATGTTTATATTGGTGAGGTTACGAAAAAGGCATATACGCGAAAGAATAAGAACAAACTGACAACTTCCGATAAGATTGATAAAATCGTTACGAACCGTTGGTTGGGACTTCCGATTTTCTTTGCAGTTATGGCGGTTGTATATATCGTATCTGTCACGACAGTAGGTACCTGGGCTACGGATTGGGCAAATGACGGGGTGTTTGGAGAAGGCTGGAATTTATTTGGTATTTCTTCCCTGCATATTCCGGGAATTCCTGAACTTGCAACGTCAGGACTGGAAGCTCTTGGCTGTGCCGAGTGGCTCCAGAGTCTGATTGTAGACGGTATCATCGGCGGTGTCGGCGCAGTGCTGGGATTTGTTCCTCAGATGCTGGTGCTGTTTATCTTTCTGGCATTTCTGGAGGCTTGCGGATATATGGCGAGAGTTGCATTTATCATGGACCGTATTTTCCGTAAATTTGGTCTTTCCGGGAAGTCCTTTATCCCGATGCTGATCGGTTCCGGGTGTGGTGTTCCGGGAATCATGGCATCCAGAACAATTGAAAATGACCGTGACCGTAAAATGACCATTATGACCACCACGTTTGTTCCGTGTGGAGCCAAACTTCCGATCATCGCCCTGATTGCAGGAGCATTGTTTGATGGAGCATGGTGGGTGGCTCCAAGTGCTTATGTTGTAGGTGTGCTTGCAATTATTTGTTCCGGTATTATTTTGAAAAAAACAAAAATGTTTGCAGGTGATCCGGCACCGTTTGTTATGGAACTTCCGGCTTATCATCTTCCAACCGTAGGAAATGTGCTGCGGAGCATGTGGGAGCGTGGTTGGTCCTTTATCAAGAAAGCAGGTACGGTAATCCTGTTATCTACGATCTTCATCTGGTTTACACAGGGCTTCGGATTCGAAAACGGCGGATTCGGCATGGTAGAAGATATGGAAAACTCTCTGCTGGCTTCCATTGGACGCGGTATTGCATGGCTGTTTACTCCGCTTGGCTGGGGCAACTGGAGAGCGGCAGTTGCAGCAGTTACCGGGTTGGTTGCGAAAGAGAACGTGGTTGGTACATTTGGTGTTTTGTATGGTTTTGCAGAAGTTGCAGAGGACGGTGCAGAGGTCTGGGGAAGTCTGGCCGGCAGTTTTACAGCAGCAGCAGCCTATTCCTTTCTGGTATTCAACCTTCTGTGTGCACCTTGCTTTGCTGCAATGGGAGCAATCAAACGTGAGATGAACAATGCGAAGTGGTTCTGGTTTGCAATCGGATATCAGACAATTCTGGCATATGCTGTATCTTTAGTGGTTTACCAGATCGGACATCTGTTTGAAGGAGGAAGCTTCAGTATCGGAACAGTTGCGGCATTTCTTGTAATTGCTTTGTTGGGTTATTTGTTGTTCCGTCCTTATAAAGAGAGTAATACGCTGAAGGTAAAAGTAAAGGCAACGATTTCTTAAGGAACTGTAGAAAAATGACTTGTGCAGATTGCACAGGATAGTTCCTAAGAAGCAGAAGTGTTCCGGCGGCAGGAGATAAAGCAAGATTGCCGCCGGGATCAGAAATAAAAGAGGTGATTGAATGAGCGCAGGTACAATTTTTGTGTTGGTAATTTTGATTGCAGTGGTAGCTTTGGTTGTACGGAAGATGATCAAAGATAAACGGGCAGGAAAGACTTGTGCGAGCTGCGGCGGAAACTGTGGATGCTGTTCGGCAGCAACAAAGGCTGCAGTGCATAAGGAGAAGAACGTATAGTTGTACAGAGATGGAAGTATTATAAAGCGCGGAGCAATCGACTTTCATGAATGGTGGTGTCTGTGTTAGCAGATATGTCCGTTTAAAGAAAGAAGTACAGGGTAACAACCGGGCAGAACATCCTTTGTTTTCCGGTAAAATGTTGCCCTTATCTTAAAACAAGAGGTTAGGTAAAACTAACTAAAAACAGTGATTTTTATCAGATAATTGAAGAAATAGGCGATTGCAAAACTCTTCCGGAGTCGGTTTGCAGTTTCGCTAATCACCTAAATCGCCTGAAGTGGGAAAGGAGATGAAATTATGGCCTGTGAGACAATCTATGAGAAACAATTGAGAATCGCGGAGCAGTGTGCACCTGTACTTGCTGATGTGAAACCTGCAAATCTATTGATGTTGGAAAATTCTACGACGGAAGAAGTAAAAAATCTGACCGAAGGATCCGGTGCTATGATTTACTTCCTGTACCGTGGAAGGAGAAAGTGCGCTTGGCTGATTTACAGAGAGGAAAAACTGAAGAGAATTCTTAGGAAAAAATCGAATCAGAGTTTCCTGAGGAATTATGGTTATGAGGTGTTTTCCGTGGAAGCAGTTTTGAAGCGTCTCAGTGAGCGTGCGGCACAATATCTGGATGGGACGATGCCATATCCTCATGAACTGGGGATTATTTTGGGCTATCCTCTGGAAGATGTGGAAGGGTTTATCCGGTGTGAAGGGAAAAACTATCTCCTTTCGGGATATTGGAAGGTTTACGGAGATGTGGAGGCAGCACGCAGGAAATTTGCTCTGTATCAGAAGGTTAAGAGAGAGGCCGTCAGCAAAGTATATGGCAATTATGCGGCGAGGTCGTGTAACGTATAGTTCCGGTAAAGGGATGTTTCATAGCCTTGCAAATTATAAAAAATAGAAGGAGGATTTTATATCATGAGTAAAGTTGTAGTAGCATATTGGAGTGGAACAGGTAACACAGAGATGATGGCTGCGGCTGTTGGGGAAGGTATCAATGCGGCAGGCGGTGAGGCCGTGGTAGTTGCTATGGAAGACTGTAATGCGGCGGATTTAAAGGACTGCGATGCATTTGCTTTAGGTTGTCCGGCAATGGGTGCCGAGGAATTAGAAGACACGGTGGTAGAACCGTTTGTTTCCGAAGTAGAAGGATTTGTGTCAGGAAAAAAGGTTGCATTATTCGGTTCTTATGACTGGGGCGACGGAGAGTGGATGCGTATCTGGACGCAGAGAATGCAGGATGCAGGAGCAGTGATTGCTGGCGGCGAAGGGCTGATTTGTAATAATGAACCTGACGATGAAGCAAAGGAAAATTGTAAGAAACTGGGTCAGGATCTGGTCGGTTAAAACAGGAGGAATATGTATGAGTGTTGTGATTGTAGGCGGACATGACCGTATGGTCACCCAATATAAAGAAATCTGTAAAAAGCATAAATGTAAGGCAAAGGTATTCACCCAGATGAGTGCCGATCTGAATAAACAGATTGGCAGTCCGGATCTTTTGGTGTTGTTTACGAATACAGTATCTCACAAAATGGTGAAAACTGCGGTGGAGGAAGCCAAAAAGAGCAACACGGAAATCGTAAGATGTCATACAAGCAGTGCGAGCGCATTGGCGGAGATTTTGAGACCTTATGCTGCGGTTTAGTGCTTAGGTTATGGAAGACGGACGCAGAGGGCGCGAACCTGCGGCAGGGTGGCGGAGCGTACGGGCTTCGAAGTTTCAGGCGAAAGGCGGCGCAGATTCCAGGGCACCGAGACAATTCAGCGAGAAATTCTGATGAATTTCTCACTTCAGTGTCTCTGAGAACTCGGTTTGGAGAACCGAGTTCTCTCCCTGGAATCTGTGCCGTCTTTCGCCTGGAACTTCTGAAGCCGTACGCTATGCCACCCTGCCGCAGGTTTGCGCCTTCTGCTGTTTGCTTCAGAGCTTGAAGGTAAGTAACTTATGGGTGTGAAAGATGAGAGATGAGAGATAGTTTAGAATGGTTGGAAATGCAGATAAGCTAATGTGACAGGAGTTTTGTTAGCAGTTTGGATTTATGATTCATATGGTAATAAGAAATAGTGTAAATCATTTTGAAATTATGATGATACCAGTAAAACATGAGAAAGCAGCCCGAACAGGGTGGATTTCGAATGTTTTTAGGATTGCGGGAGCATGAAATGCGGAGCAATCCGTGTATCATAGGGGTCAAAATACCTTTTGACCCCAACATCATTATGATTCCGTTAGAGGAATTCAGTCAGGGGGTAATCATGAAAAATTTTGAAATATTATCGTTGGAGCTTCATTTGTTTTTTGCAAGGATTATGAAGGAGCATTCGCTTTTTCTGGAAGCGGGATTTCAGGGGAAGGATTGTGAGTGTATAAAGAGGGCAGGATGGTTCCGCAGCCAGTTTGAGCAGGTGTTGGAAGAAGCGGTGCGGCTCAGTGAACATGTGGTTGGCGGCAGGGTATTAGAGTCGGGGGAAGTGGTTACGGAATTTACGGCTTCGGCTGAAAAAAAGACATCACGGCTTACAGGGATTCCAATTAATTTTCAGATTACAGCGGATGAACAGTGCCTGAAAAGCGGGGGAATATGTACGGAACAAGGAGAGCGGTGCTCGAAAGTCGGGAGTAGATGCGGTGATAACAGAAAGCGGATGATGGAGGTCAGAGCGTTAAATCAAAGGGCGCTTCGCTTGGTGTGCGGCTTGATTGATTTTAAGGAAGGAATTTTGGCGGATGTAACTGTGTGTAAGCTTTATACGGCAAATTATCCGCTGCTGATTAAGCATATTATCCGGGAAGCAAAATTATACCAGTCTTTTTTGCGGGAACTTGAGATGCATGGAACAATCAGTCCGAAGTGTATCCGGGAGACGGAAATGTTCTGGAATCAGATTATGATGGAACACGCACTGTTTATCCGGGGATTGTTGGACCCGTCAGAGGAAGAGTTAATTGAGGCAGCCAATGGGTTTGCCGGGGATTACAAGGGACTGCTTGCGGAAGCAAAGAAGCAGGATTGTAGAACGATGGATGATTTGACCAAAAAGACGTTGGAGGAAACAGAAAAATACCGCGATTTTAAGAAAGCAGGTACAAAGGGAATAACGGAATGTGAAATCTCATCACTAATCCTGCCGTTGCTTGCAGATCACGTTCTCCGGGAGGCAAACCATTATCTGCGGATTCTGGAAAATACGTGCGGAAAGGCAAGTGAAGGTTGTGGAAGCAAGTAATGCCCGCAGTGGGGAAGGAGAATCCGATGAAATTAGGAGTAGTGAGGTGTAGAATGGAGGGGAGTCTATGGAGTTGAGTAATTATCCCCGTCGGGGAAGATTACGAATCTTTGATATTGAAGCGATTGAAGTTCCGATTGTCTATAATAAGTATGGGGATCATGATCCCAATGGATTGCTGTATGTACTTCAGAAAGATGCCAAGAGGATAAAAGCGGGCGCGTTGGAGAATTTTCATAAGTCTGTGCCTCAGCCTTATGAAGAGGTAAGGCCTCTGGTTATCCGTGTGAATCTGGGAGATGAAGTGCAGGTGCATTTCCGCCATTCCCTGAAACGAAGATTATCCATGCATGTTCAGGGACTGGGCTATGATGTTCAGACTTCGGACGGGGCGAATGTGGGCAGAAACTCGGACAGTACCACCGGGAATCAGATTACTTATACCTGGTATGCGGACAGAGAGGGGGTCTTTCTGTTTCACGATATGGGAGACACGAGAAGTAGGGAGGAAGGTACCAATATACATGGTTTGTTTGGAGCGGTCATTGTTGAGGAACCGGAAGCGGTCTGGTTTGATCCGGAGACAGGAGAGGAGTTAGAGAGCGGGCTTTTTGCAGATATCTATCATCCGGTCCATCCTGCTTTTCGGGAGTATGCGGTATTCTTTCATGATGAACTGGAGATTCGGACGAAGGACGGAGGTGTGCCGACAGATCCCCATACGGGGCTTCCGGCATCTACGACCGGAATCAGTTATCGTTCAGAACCTATGAGAAACAGACTTCCGCTGACAGAGGATCACGGGGATAGTGGGGAAGACATTTCTATGAGCTCCTGGGTATATGGAGATCCGGCGCCGCCGATACCAAAGGCATATGTGGGAGATCCGGCAAAAATCCGGCTGGTGCATGGAGGAATCAAGGAAACCCATGTATTTCATCTTCATAATCATCAGTGGAGGCTGGAGAGTGATAATCCCGTCTCCACGATTCTGGATTCCATTTCTATAAGTCCTCAGGAGTGCTATACGCTGGATATTCTGCATGGAGCCGGAAGCTTGAATGGCATGATTGGGGATGCGATCTTTCACTGTCACCTGTATCCTCACTTTCATGAAGGGATGTGGACCCTTTGGAGGATTTATGACCGACTGCAGGACGGAACCGGGAAGCTGCCGGATGGGACTGCGATTCCTGCATTACTGCCGTTAAAAGACAGAGAATGTCCGCCGAAGAAAGACAGGGAGCATCCGGGGTATCCCAACTTTATCAATGGGGAGCCGGGCCAGCGGCCGCTTCAGCCGCCTCTTGGGATACTGGATGCCGATGGAAATCCGACGAGGGAACCGACTCCGTTGGAAAAGGCAAATTTTGTGAAGGCGTATGAGCCAGGGGCGCTTTACACAGATACCTGTCCCTGCCATACAGACAGCAGATGCGGCTGCACAGAGGAGAAAGATAAGGTGAAAGTGTTTGAAATAGCGGCGGTCCAGGCAAAAGTCACTTATAATCGGCATGGATGGTACGATCCCCAGGGCAGATTCTTCGTACTGAAGGAAGAGTTGGAAAAACATGGAGGACTGGAAGCATATATTCATAAGGTGGAGACGGGACAGATACAGGCGGAACCGCTGGTAATAAGAGCCAATGCGGGTGACTGCATTGAAATCCGGTTTACAAACCTGCTGCCCGAATATATTGAGGAGAGTCCATTTCAGATGAAGACTTTGACGGATATCGTGGGATATCATATCCATCTTGTAAAGTTTGATACCATTGTTTCTGATGGAGCTGCCAATGGATGGAACAATATCGCCGGTGCCAGAAGATATGAAACTTTGGTGGAACGCTTTTTTGCCAATACAGAGTTGAGAACCGTGTTTTTCCATGATCATCTGTTTGCAAATACCCATCAGCAGCATGGAATGTTCGGGGCTTTGATTGTGGAAGAGGCAGGTGCCACCTTCCATGATATACGGACGGGGGAGGAGCTGCGGTCAGGAACGAGGGCGGTAATCCGCAGAAGTGACGGCAGTTCTTTCCGGGAGTTTGCGTTATTTTTACACGATTTTGCATTGTTGTTTGATAAAGACGGAAATCCATTAAATCCGCCGGAAGTTCCGAGTTCCCATGATGACCCCGGCGTTATGGGTATCAACTACCGTTGTGAACCGATGCGTGAACGGCTCGGAGAACATTCGGATCCCGCCTATATCTTCAGTTCGTATCACCACGGAGATCCGGACACACCGATTTTGGAAACGTATCCGGGGGATGAACTGATGATCAGACTGTTAGACGGAGCTCATGAGGAACAGCACGTCCTGAATGTTACAGGAATGTCCTGGAGAAAAGAAATCGCAGATGTTCATTCTCCGCTTTCTGCCTCACAGAGTCTTGGGATATCCGAGGCGTTTAACTTAAACATCAGGAAAAATTATGGGCCTGGTGATTATCTCTACTATTCCGGCGGTATTGATGATGCATGGCTGGGACTTTGGGGTATTATCCGTGCTTATGACAAAGAACAGGCTTGTCTGAAGCCGCTGTGCCGCGGAAAGGAACGTATTCTGCCAATTCCGCCTTGTCCCGGAAGGAATTCTGTGGTACGGCGATATGAGATAGCGGCAATACAGACAGATCTTCTTTATAATGGCTATGGAGATCATGATCCGGATGGATTGATCTTTGTTCCGGCAGAGGAGGCAGAACAGGTACTCTGCGGGAAATGTCCGCCGAAACCACTGATTCTCCGCGCCAACGCCGGAGACTGGATCGAAGTGACCCTTCACAACATGTTGGGTCCGGACGTTCCGTATTTTGATTATCCCCGTGTTCCGTTGGATCGGAAGCATCAGCCGTCCAGGCGTGTCTCTTTGAATCCCCAGTTTCTTCAATATGATGCGGTCTGCGATTCCGGTATCAATGTGGGATATAATAATAGAGAACAGACGGTCCGTCCCGGTGAGAGCATCAAGTACCTCTGGCATGCCGATCAGGAGTATGGTTCCTGTATCCTGCAGTCTTTCGGTGATCTGCGCAACCATCGGTATCATGGATTATTCGGAGCAATTATTATTGAGCCGGCTGCCGCGAAGTGGTATCGGAATTTTACGATGCGGAAGGGAATCTATGAAGAACAGGCAGTCATTACCGCACCGGGAATCGAGACGTTTCGGGAATTTGTGATTTTTATCCAGAATGGAATCCGTCTTTTGGATGCTGACGGTCAATTAATCAAGACTGCACAGGGTCAGGAAGAGGAGACGGTGGATGCGGAGGATACCGGAGAAAAGGGCTATAACTATCGGTCGGAGCGGTTTGCAAACCGTCTGAAGCGGGATCGCCGTATTTCAAATGTATTCAGCAGCAAAGTACACGGAGATCCGGCTACCCCCATCTTCCGGGCTTATGCCGGAGACCGTGTCATTTTCCGGACAATGATGCCTGCAGACAAACCGCGGAATGTGGGATTTGCCGTGCACGGGCACATGTGGAAGGAGCAGCCAAAAGACTGTTATTCCAGGGTAATTCCCCTGCAGGGAGCAATCAGTGTGGGAAACCGATTCGACATGGAACTGGAAGAAGGAGCCTCCTGTCCCGGTGATTATCTCTACCGGTCCGGAAGTCTGAAATGGGATGTGGAATCCGGAATGTGGGGAATTTTCCGGGTAATCCGGAAGGGAATCGGATGCAGATGTAAAAATACGTGCAGGAAGGCAATGGAACGTATGCGGAAAAGAGGATGTTGAATTAGTTGTATTTTTTTCAGTGCGGTGCTATAATGGGTGAAAACTGCCGCAGGATACAGTGAGGCAAAGGTTACGATAGGGAAAGGCGGATACGGAGGCATTTTATGAGAGCGCTGAATTTAACTTTATTAACAGATTTATATGAACTGACAATGATGCAGGGATATTTTAAAAATCCGACGGATCAGGTGGTGGTGTTTGATGCATTTTACCGCAAGAATCCCTGCGACGGAGCGTATGCAGTTATGGCGGGACTTGAGCAGGTGATTGAATATATCCGTGATCTGCATTTCACACCGGATGATGTTGATTATCTGAGAGGGCTGCAAATTTTTGATGAGGATTTTCTGGAATATTTAAGAGGATTTCATTTTACTGGTGATATTTATGCCGTGCCGGAAGGAACGGTAGTCTTTCCGCGTGAACCGCTTGTGAAGGTAATCGCGCCGGTGATGGAAGCACAGCTTGTGGAGACCGCGCTTTTGAATATTATCAACCACCAGTGTCTGATTGCGACCAAGGCGGCGAGAGTATGTTATGCAGCTAAGGGGGACGGGATCATGGAATTTGGTCTGCGTCGTGCACAGGGTCCGGATGCCGGAATCTATGGTGCAAGGGCGGCTATGATCGGCGGATGTATCGGTACTTCCAATGTACTGACAGGACAGATGTTTGATGTGCCGGTAAAAGGAACTCATGCACATAGCTGGATTATGAGCTTCCCGGATGAATATACGGCATTCAAGACGTACGCCCGGTTGTATCCGAAGGCTTGTATCTTGCTGGTAGATACGTATGATGTGCTGGAATCCGGCATTCCAAATGCGATTCGTGTATTTAAGGAGATGCGGGAGGCAGGTGTTGATATGAAGGGTTACGGAATCCGTATTGACAGTGGTGACCTTGCATATCTGTCTAAGAAGGCTTACGAGATGTTGGCGGCGGAAGGGTTTGAAGATGCTGTGATTTCTGCGTCCAGTGATCTGGATGAATATCTGATTGACAGTCTGAAGACCCAGGGGGCGAAGATTAATTCCTGGGGAGTGGGAACGAATCTGATTACTTCCAGTAACTGGTCGGCATTTGGCGGTGTTTATAAACTGGCGGCAATCAAAAACTCCAGCGATGCGGAATTTACTCCGAAGATTAAGCTGTCCGAGAATTGGGAAAAAGTTACGAATCCCGGCAATAAGACGATTTATCGAATTTATGATAAGAAAACCGGAAAGATCCGTGCGGACCTGATCTGTCTGGCGGAAGAGACCTTTGACGAATCTCAGGATATGATTTTGTTCGATCCGTTGGAGACATGGAAGAAGACGAAGGTAAAAGGCGGTACGTATTCTTTGAGAGAATTACTGGTTCCAATCTTCCAGAAAGGAAATTGTGTTTATACTTCTCCGTCTGTGATGGAGATCCGGGATATCTGTACAAAAGAGAAGGATACGTTGTGGGAGGAGTCCAGGCGTCTCGTGAATCCCCAGAATGTGTATGTGGATTTGTCAGATAAACTTTATAAGATTAAGACAGAGTTGTTGGAAGAGATGAGCATGAAAGCACTTCAGGAACGATAAAGTCATAAATCGTCCCTTTCCATTCATATACTCATAGGAGAATGCTTCCGCTGAGTATGGAATGGGAGGGGATTTTTATGCAGCATTATACAACACTTGTCAATCGGGAGCATCCGCTGGATGCCTGTTACGTTCCGGAAGATCTGGCAGTTTGCAGGTTTCCATTCTGTGCGGAGGTTGGAGAGGAGAAGCGGATGCTATGCCGTGCGGCAGCAGAGGCAGCAGGACGTTTGATTGAATATGGAAAATCCTTCGGTCATCTGTTGTTTGGAATCTCAGGGTATCGTTCGTATCAGAGGCAGAAAGAGATTTATGAAACGCGGATGAAAGAGTCCCCGGCAGCGGAAGTGGAATTATATGTGGCAAGACCGGGTGCAAGCGAGCACCAGACCGGGTTGGCGCTGGATGTTTCTGCGCCGTCTGTGGGGCTGGAACTGGAGGAAATTTTCGGTGAGACACCGGAGGGAAAATGGCTGGCAGTATATGCGCCGATGTTCGGATTTATCATCCGTTATCCCAAAGGGAAGGAAGAGATCACTGGATATGCCTATGAGCCATGGCATATCCGGTATGTGGGAAAATCGCTGTCTTTATACCTGGCGCTGACAGGACTTACTCTGGAAGAGTATCACCGGATTTGAGACTTATAGGATGCTATCAATGATGACATTTGGGGAATATCGGAAAATATGAATCGGGAAAAACAAAGGAAAAAAATAAGAAAAAACATGTTACCGCCGATTGGTCTTCGAATTGGAAAATCGGCCATTGCAGTTGCGTTATGCTATCTGGTATCATTCTTACGGGGTAACAGCGGAATTGTGTTCTACTCGCAGTTGGCAACGCTTTGGTGTATTCAGGTGTATGCATCTAATACAAGAAAAAATGCTGTACAACGGTTTATAGGCACGGTCATAGGTGCGCTTTACGGTCTGCTTTTTTTACTGGTCAGGAGTGAACTGACAATTCCGGTATGTTATAGCAGGTGGGTGGATGTCTTTGTGATTTCAGGAATGATTGTTGTAGTCCTTTACACGACAGTTCTGCTTAAGAAAAAGGAAGCATCGTATTTTTCCTGTGTCGTATTTTTAAGCATTGTAGTCAATCATCTGGAAGATCTGAATCCCTATCTTTTTGTATGGAATCGCTTTCTGGATACGGTGATCGGGATTGCTATCGGTATCGGAGTGAATAGTTTTAAACTTCCAAGAGAGAGGAGAAAAGATATTCTGTTTATTTCCGGACTGGACGATACTTTGTTAGATGAGAGCGGAAATTTAAGTGCTTACAGTAAAGTAGAATTGAACCGGATGTTGGACGACGGGGTTAATTTCACATTATCTACAATGCGTACACCGGCGTCTTTGATGGAACCGATGCGTGATATCCGTCTCAAACTTCCGGTCATTGCGATGGACGGAGCTGTCCTTTATGATATCCGGGAAAAGATGTACCTGAAGGTGTATGTTATTTCCAGTGCAAAAGTAAGGCAGATTCTTGATCTGATGAGAAGGCAGGGGCTGACTTGTTTTTCTAACGTGATTGTGGATGATATGCTGGTAATCTATTACGAGAAGACAGAAGATGAGGTGCAGAACCGCCTGATCCGGAATCTGCGCAGATCTCCATTCCGAAATTATGTGAATCGGCCGCTGCCGGAGACGGAAGAGGTGGTTTATTTTATGATGCTTTATCCAAATCCGGTGATTGAGGCGTTTTGGAAAGTACTGGAGGAAGCAGGAATTACGGAAGAATTGCGAGTAGTAAAATCTGATTCCAAAGATGATCCCGGTTATACTTATCTTAAAATTTATAATAAGAATGCTACAAGGGAGAATATGATCTGGTATCTGAAACAGATGCTGAAGACGGAAAAGACAGTTACATTTGGAAGCATTCCGGGACGATATGATAAGGTGGTTGAACCGGGAGATATGAATCAGGTGGTTCATGATTTGAAAAAACAATATGAACCGTTGAAGTGGTTTCATAAGTAAAGACACAATCCTATGGAAGATTATGAAGGCAGCAGGAATTATCTTACATAACCCTGAAGCGGCAGCTTCAGGGTTTTTGTGCGTATAGTACAAATATCTTTTTAAAAATATACGGAAATGGTATAATGTAAGAAATAAAGCAGTTGCTTATTTTGACAAATTTGGGTATAAAACCTGTGAGATATAGTTTGGTTGAAAAAATATAAAGTTAGGAGTACGATATGATTTTTGCTTTCCTCACAATAATTCTATATATTTTAATTTGCTTTATATGCTTGTTTACCTGGTTGTGGTTAAAAAATAAATCGGACAAAGGCCCCAAAAAGATTGTAATCCCAAAGAACTTTGTTTGCTGGGTTGGATTTATTTGTGGTCTCATGTTTTGTGCCGGCACTGTTTTCTCATTATTAGATAACGAGGAATTGTGGGTTACTATATGTTTTGCAGGTATTCTTTGGCTTGCAATTGGTATGCTATATGGGTGGCTTGGAACGATTATTACATATGATAAAAATGGCTTTACTGTGGGGTGGCTGCCATGGCAACGAAGATATTTTTGCTATCGTGATCTTACATCTACGAAAATAACAAACCATAGTCGGATTTTTTTCTGTGGAAAGAGAAAAATTACTTTAGATTATATATTAATAGATGATTATCATTTTAGAGACTATGTTATGAGAAGATATAAAGAAACGTGGGGAAAGAGCCTGCCATATAATAATGCTATTCCCAAATGGGATATTTTTAAAGGAAATTTAGAATCGCCAGAAGAGATGATTTTTATTGACATTATGTTATTAATTATTACTTTAGCAGTACCTGTTTGGCAAACATACGAAGCATTCGATAATGTAACAGAAGACGAAACCATCCCGATGGAATTGCAGGTTAACGCTTATGAAATAGATGATGATACATTAATATTAAAATCCAAACAGAATGATGCTGCTTTTGAATTATGGAAGTATGAGAAATATAAAAATGTTTTTACATATATTATTTCTGCAATTCAAGATGAACAAAAACTAATAATGAATGTCACAGTTCTTGAAGAAGAGCATGACGATCCGATTCGTTATCAAATATATAATATAGTAAATTCGACTGGAAAAACAATTCTGTCATTTGATGAAGTGAATCAAGTTAGTAATAAAAATTCTTTGCTGATTGCATTATTTATGCTTATCTTCTTTTTTGTGTGGTTATTTATTTGCATAGCTTCTGTAATAGTAGCAAGAAATCCACAGAAATATAGCAAACGGGTTCAAAGGATGTTTTTCAAAGATGGATACCTTAAATGTGACAAATAAGTGATTCATATAAGTATCCCATTTGTCGGGCAACTTATCAATTTATGGAGGAATACAATTGTGGGAAATGAGTATCGGATATTAGTAAAGAAATTCTTAAAGCAGACTCCAGGAAAGACATCAAGAAAACGTTATACAGATTATGATTCTTATGAAAGACCATTTCCATCTATGGAAATAGGTGATTGTTTTGCCTATAAATATTATAGTGGAAAAAGAATTGTAGTGATTTTGGACTGGATCAGACTGCCAGGGTGGAAGGAACAAGTCTTTTGCTGTATATTAAAAAATACATATCAAGCATCTGAAGTGAAGAAAATTAATCTATTAGAGCAGGATATTGGACACATAGGATGTTATATTGGAGCAGAGTTTTTAGGAGAATCTAAGCTTCAAAAGGTTGGAAGGGTAAGTGTTCCTGTGAGTGCTAAAAATCAGATTCTAGGTGTAGACGGAATGGTTTTTGGCAGTAAAAAAGATTTCAAAAGAGATTATTCTTCAGAACCCTCTTTGAAGTTGTCAAAGCTTCTGGAAACCAGACGAGTCTATAAGAAAAATCCGGACAGTGACATGGCTAAAGCTATGGCTTATAATCCAGTGCTGATGCAAGAAGAAGAAAAATCATTTCCGGCGAATATACATTGCGGGGATACGTTTGCAATAGAGAATAATGGAAAGTATCGAATTTTTGCATTGACTGAACAGAAAGAAATGTATTTTTATACAGCTATTTTCGGTTATGCATGGAGAAATATATTTGATGAAATACCTTCCTATGAACAATTAATGAAAGGCGAGGTTATTCCATTAGGGTGGTTCAAAGCTGAAACATTTCCGGATATGGGCAAACTAACATTAGTTGGAAATTTTCCGGTATTTGAAGAATTAAGCAATGCTTTCCCGGAGGTGATTAATGCATGTTGGAAACCTGCGTATAATTCATTGATTTTGGAAAGAAATCTTTTTGAAGAATATCCAATGGAATTATGTATGCCGATAGAACAGGTATTGGCAAGAACCAGGAACTTCTTATAAAATGGTAAAACAATTCATACTTTCTAAAAAATGAGCGATACTAAGTGAGTATTCCGTTTGAAATGGATTCTTCCGCAAACATCCGTATGTCCCATACTCAAATTCATACAGACCAGTATTTATTGGTATTTTTGTGACTTGTTTAAAGTAAAAGCGAAAAACTGCTAAAACCATGCTCATGGAACAAGCCACCTTTCTTATATTACTGTATAAACATAATAATATGTGGAATAGCAAAAAAACGTCAAGTAAAATTTGATTTTACTTGACGTTTTGGGGATTAGAGAAATATAATATAATTGTAAAATTGAGTATAAGGGGGTGTAGAAGTTGAAGAGCAACTCTATTATTAGAAATGCACTGGTTCATTATAAAGAAAATGAATTGATATTTGCAAGCAAACTATATAGAGAAAACCTATGTGAATTATTGAATGAAGCAACATATTACAAAATGCTTGAGAGAATGTGTAAAAGTGGAGAATTAGCTAAAGCTGCAAAAGGTATTTATTACATTCCAATTATTAGTAAATATGGTGTAGTCCCACCATCCGAAAAAAAAATAATAGAAGCATTTACAAAAAATGATTCCGGAACGATTATCGGATATGCTATGTATAATGATTTGAATTTAACCACACAAATTTCCAAAACTATAAATATACTATCTTCTGCACTGGATGGTTTTTCAAAAACTGTTAGAAATGTAATGATTAAACAAGTGAAAATTGATTATACCACGGAAGTTAAAAATATGATATGTGGATTAGAAGTATTGCAGAATTTCTATGAAATTCAAGACTTAAATTATTCCGCGTTTATTGAATACTCTCAGAAACTTGCAGAAACTTATCAGGATGAAGTTTTTGAAAGAGTTATTGCAAAGACATCATATAAAAAATCAACGATATCTTTTTTAAAAGAAATATTAAACTACTATGGGGTATCCAATAATTTGGAACGCTATTTATCATCCTTATCATCCTATAAACATCCACGAATGGAGGAATTATATGAAATTGCACGAGTATCCAGAGGAATTTAGGATGTTAATTACGCTCGTTTCCGGCTATATGCATTTGCCAGAATCTGCGGTAGAACGAGATTATTATATTGTTATGCTATTAAAAAATCTTGCAGATAGCGAATATGCTGAGCAGTGTGTATTTAAAGGGGGAACATCTTTAAGCAAGTGTTATCCAGGATCAATCGAACGATTTTCAGAAGATATTGATTTGACCTTCCTTGGAATGGATAAAAGCGATAAAGTATGTGATAAGACAATAAAAAAAATAGAAAATATAGTGACATGTTCTGCAAAAACGAAAAAAATACCTGAGGAACGATCAAATCGTAGCAAAAGTATGTATGTGTGGTTTGAAACTGAAGAAAATAAAGTAAAGCTGGAGATTGGAAGCAGTGTTCGACCTGACCCGTTTTCAAAAAGAGAGTTAAAAACCTATATACAAGAATTTTTGGAATCTCACAATGGAAACGATGATATTGAACGTTTTGAATTAGAAAGTGTTTCACTAAATGTTTTAAATATTAAACGGACCTTTATAGATAAACTCATGTCGGTAAAAAGACATGCTATTTGTGGAACTCTTGGTAATAAAGTACGTCATATTTATGATGTTACAAAGCTTTATTCATTACCGGAGATTCAAGAGTTTCTGTTAGATAAGAAAGAATTAAAGCGACTCATACAAGTCACAAAAGAGACGGATGCTTATTACTTGAACAAGCGTAAGATTAGTGCGGCATATGATCCGGTGGGATCATATGCCTTTGAAGACTGGCAACAGTATTTTACGGAAGAAATTAAGAACACCTATGAAAATCTCCATAAGGAATTATTATATACGGATATCCAGCAGCATTTTGAAGATGCGTTAAGTGTGTTTCAAGGAATAAATGAATTGTTAAGAGGGATTGGAGAATAATGTTTGGATTTACTCTTTTAATTATGATGGTGAGAAACCATATTACAAAATGTGTTTTTCGTGTTCAAATACAAATGCTTGCATAGATTCATTAAAGAAATTTGGGGAAGTGATAGATTCATTATTACTATACTTTGCCGTATGTACTTCTTCGAAAACTGGTAAAACAACTCATAATTTCTAAAAAATGAGCAATATTAATACCAGAAAGCACCACTCTTCCAAGATTCTAATTTAAAAGGGATTTGGCCGTGTGGTGGTAATGAAAACAAGAAAGCACCCAGTATTTACAAGGGTTTTGGGCTCTTGAAATCTCAAAAATCCGCATAAAATAAGGATTTTTAACACATTTTAAGAGCAGCTTGTTATCGATAAAAACCATGTATAAGGAGAAGATATTATGAAAGCGACAGGAATTGTAAGACGAATAGATGATCTGGGAAGAATTGTCGTGCCGAAAGAGATCAGAAGGACGATCCGAATCCGTGAAGGAGAGCCGATGGAAATCTTTACAGGTCGTGACGGTGAAATTATATTAAAAAAATATTCCCCTATGGGTGAAATGGCGAAGACCGCAAAGGAATATGCGCAGGTGCTGTCTCAGATTACCGGATATCTGGTCTGTATCTCAGATCATGATCAGATTCTTACAGCAAATGGATACGGACAGCGTGAATTTGAAGGAAAGACGATCAGTAAAGAGCTGGAGCAGGCAATTACAGATCGGGAGACAATCTGTGCGGGACAGAAAGAAAGCGGATTTATCCGGATTACTCAGGATGATGACGGGGACAGTCAATGGCAGATGATTGCTCCGATTATTTCTGCGGGAGATGCTATCGGGGCTGTAATTATTATGGAGCGCGGAAAGAATGCAGGTAATCAATTGGGGGAAAATGAGAAGCTTATGGCTCAGGTTGCAGCAGGATTTCTGGGAAAGCAGATGGAGCAGTAAGGGGAAGTTATTTTCGACAGATAAAGATCGGGGAATTAAAAAAGGAGACTCATGTATACTTATGGGGAGAAGCAGCTTCTCCGTATAAAGGATACAGGAGTCTCTTATTTTCATGAGAAAGCCCCAGCCAACAGCCATATCCGTTTTAGGTGTTGCGAAAAGCAACTTTCAAATACACGCTAACATATGATGTTGGGGTCAAAAGGTATTTTGTCCCCTACGATACACGGATTGCTCCGCATTTCATGCTCACGGAATCCTAAAAACATTCGAAATCCGCCCTGTTCGGGCTGCTTTCTCATGTTTTATGGGTCCCAAAGTTATGCTTTTTCATGCGGGCATAAAACGCATAACCTTTTGACCCTGGTATCTAAAATATTGGTAAATTATTGAATATAAAGATTAGAGTATGTAAAAAAAGATAAATGTGATAAAATGTCAGTAAACAAAAGACTGCAATGGGGGCTGCCATGAGAAAAAAGAAAAATACATTTCAGAGAAAACTATATTCCATGTTTATCATAAGTGTTATCGTACCTCTGGGAATTGCAATATTTATCATATTGTTTTATGTCAGTTACAGCAATCAGGAACGGGAATACAAGGACATGGATAATGTATTGGAGTCAATTTCCCGAAATGTGGAAAACCAATTTGCAGAATTAAAGAATATTGGCAATACATTCTATATGCAGAACCGGATTTTTCAGGTTGCTGACAGACTGAATAATCCGGAGCTTTATGCATATAATGATCCATTAACCCTGAAACAGGCTGAAAATGACTATTGTATTACAATGGGAAAGCATTTATATTTAGGCAGGCAGGATATCAGAGGTGTTATGATTTTTCCCGTAAACAGTGAGAAACAGGTTGGATATTATCTGGGAAAAGAGGCCTCTGATTTGGTGACGGTTGATTATAAAGGTTATCAGGAGGAGGATTGGTTTGTTCGTGCAGTTGAGCATCCGGAGCATTCCTTTTTTCTGCCGCCCCACGAGCGGAATTATATGGAGGGAAATAATCCGAAGCAGGTATACTCTTTGATTCAGGCTGTGAGAAATATGGATAATAACAAAGTAATTGCCGTCATCAAGGTGGATTCCAGAATTCAGGAAATCCAGGATAGTATTAATGTCGTGAAAGAGGAGCAGGAAAGAGGGATTGTACTGAGCTGTAAAGGAGAGATTGCTGCTCGTTCGGAGCTTATGAACGGAGAAATCAATCTTGACACAGGGGAGGGTAAGGCGGAAGTTGACGGCAGAATCTATTATGCCAGAATGCAGACCGTGGAAAACACAGATTGGGAACTATATTATCTGTATTCCCTCCAGTATAGTATTAAGGGATATCTGTTAGCTGTGGTTGTATTTTTGGGGGTGATTGTGGCAGGTATAGCGCTGGCGTTTTTTATTTACCGAGGGCAGTCCAAAGAGATGATTGTACATATCGGAGAAATTACAAAGACACTTCGTCAGGTGGAGAACGGAAATCTGGATACGCAGATTCTGATACAGTCTAATACGGAAGTAGGAGTGATTGCGGATGGTGTGAATCATATGATACGCAACCTCAAGCGATATATTGAACAGGAATATCTGATGGTCATTCAGAATCAGAAGGCAGAATATCGTGCACTGCAGTCTCAGATTAATCCTCACTTTCTTTACAACACACTAAATGGGTTTGTAGCACTGAACAGGATGGGGGAGAAGAAAAAGCTGGAAGAATCCATTATCAGTCTGTCACATCTGTTTCAATATACCTGCCGCAGACAGGATACGGTCTTTCTGAGCGAAGAGTTTCATTTTCTTGAAGAATATCTGGCGCTGGAAAAGTTGAAATTAGACGAACGTCTGGAATATATTCTTTGGATGGATAAAGCTTGTGAAAATTTTTCTATGCCGAAGCTGCTGCTTCAGCCGATTGTTGAAAATTCCATACTTCATGGCATGGGTGATACGGACAGACCGGTTATGATTACAGTATCCGCAGTGGAGAGTGAGGTGAAAGGAATTGGAAAGGTAATCATAATCAGCGTGCGGGATAACGGAGTAGGATTTGACAGTAAAGCTGAGATCAATACACGGGAACATGTAGGCGTTGCAAATGTGAAAAAAAGAGCGGAACTATATTGTAGGGATGTAGTATATCAGTTTTCTTCTGTACCTGGAAAAGGTACGAAGACTACATTTGTATTTCCAAAAGATATGTACGGGGGACATAGACGATGATAATATTGATAGCTGACGATGACCGACTGGTTCGGTTTACGATGAAAAGTATGTTGATGGAGATCCTTTCCTGGGGAGAGCATCTGTATCTGGAGGCAGGTAATGGAGAAGAACTGAGGCAGCTTTGCAGAAATTACAGACCTGATATTGTATTTACAGATATCAGAATGCCTTATCTGAATGGACTGGAGGCAATTGAAGCGTGCGAAAAGGAGATGCCCGGGACAGAATTCGTAGTGGTGAGCGGTTACTCGGAATTTGAGTATGCGCAAAAGGCTCTGCGTCTCGGTGTGAATGAGTATTTACTGAAACCGATTGAGGAAGAAAAGCTGCGGGAAGTGATGGAAGTGCTTCAGGAGAAATTGAACAAAAAGAAGCGGGATTCCAATTCGGATTTTCATATGAAGCTGCTGAATGGTTTTAATTATTACGCCATCGCTGGAATGGAGGAGGATGTGGAGGAATTTTCCCATCCAGCGGCGTATTCCTACCTTGGATTTGGGTTGGTGATGCGGTATCATCCGGAATGCCAAAAAGAAGCCATGGAGCAGCAGAAGGTATTTATTGAAAAAGTACGTATGCTTGGTGAGACGGTTATCAGCAGAAAGGGTTACTATTCTATGGTCTATTCATCCGAAGGAATGCCGTGCTTTATCTTTTGCTGTGATTGGGAAAAGCTGCGGGATACGGTCAGTGCATTGAACAGAATCAGTGCACTGGCAGCAAAGGGACCGGCTTTCTTATGTACATTTCGCTTTGAAGGTAATTTGATTCGGGAAATTTTTCAGGCTTGTGAAGGTATTGAGAAAAATTCCTGGGTGGCAATGAATTACGCATCCGGGTCTGTGGTTCACTGGGAAAAATTGTGTCTGACAGAGGAGCAGCGAAGTGTGTTTTATACGATGGACCGGCTGATGGAGTGTTGGGAGGCGGCAGACGAGGTGCTTTATAAAGAGACGCTGCAGGCACTGTATGGTCTATGCCGGAAAACAGAACCAGACTTAAATCTTGGAAATATCAGTGCTTATTGTACCTGCATGACTGAAAAACATATTTCAGGAAGAAATTATAAGGAATTTTTTAGAACATTGGAAGAATTGGGGCGGAATATGTACGGCAACTTCTCGGCAGAGGAGAGTGATATTGTCAGGCAGATGAAGAATGATATTCAGAAAAATTATATGAGAGATATCAGTATCAGTCAGTTGGCTGAAAAATATAATCTGACGGCAAACTATCTGAGTACGGTCTTTCATCATAAAGCCGGATGCCGGTTTGTGGAGTATTTGACAGAAGTAAGAATTGCCAATGCGAAAAAGCTTCTTTTAACCAATATGTCTGCCTCTGTCAAAGATATAGCGTTGATGGTCGGTTACACCAGTGCGCGTCATTTTTCAGCGTTGTTCCAAAAACAGACGGGTATGACGCCGTCGGCATATAGGAGATATGCAGAGAATAAAAACAATTAAGACATCTCTGCCGATCGTAATAATAAAAACAGATGTGTCAGATAATATGTGTATATGAACACAGTTATTTGATACATCTGTTTGTGTTTGTAGAAAAACGTACCAAAATCGGAGTTTTGAGTCATTTGTTTTTAGCGTTTTTTTCGGTATAGTTAAGTCAGAAACAAATTAAGAAAGAAATAAAATGATTTTAGGGAGGAAGAAAATATGAAAGCAAAAAGATGGATGGCTGCAGGATTAGCAGCAATGTTGGCAATGAGTATGGCAGCATGCGGAAATGGAGGGGATGCATCCTCTTCATCAGAAACGAAAACAAAATCAGAGACGGGAAGCGAATCCAAAAGTGAATCGAAAAGTGCAGGCAAAGATGTGACCATTACTTTTGCAACGAATGTGGTGGGAACAAAAGCGGAAGCGCTTCAACGTGCGTGCAAAGACTTTGAGGCAGAAACAGGATATACGGTAGATTTCCAGGCTCCTGGTTCCAGTTATGAGGAATTGATGAAGACAAAGATGTCAGCAAATGAATTACCGGATGTATTTACAACTCATGGATGGTCAGTAGCAAGGTACAGCGATTATCTGATGCCGGTCAATGATCTGGAATGGGCAGGCAGTATCAGTGATCAGATTAAACCGGTTATTACCGATAAGGACGGAAATATCTTTGTACTTCCTGTTGATATGGACATCGCAGGAATCGTATGTAATATGTCGGTTCTGGAAGAAGCAGGTGTGAATCCGGATGAAATCAAGACATGGGAAGACTTTGGTGAGGCATGCAAAAAGATCAGAGCAGCCGGAAAAGATCCGATCCATATGGGAGGAAAAGACAGTTGGACAATCGGTCAGTTCTTTGACTGGGCAGCGCCTTCTTTCTATATAACAGATGACTCCAACAGCAGTGCAGAGGATTTGAAGGGCGGTAAATTTGATACAGAGAAATGGAAAGAACTTTCCGGTCTGATGGACGAATGGGTAAAAGCAGGATATTTCAATCAGGATGTTCTGACAGCAGATTATAATTCTGATATCAAAGCACTGGCAGACGGAAGCGCAGCATTTTGTTTCTATGGAAACTCCGCTGTAGTAGATACATTGGGAGTAAATGCGGATGCAAAGATTGGTATGATGCCGATTCCGGCGGCAGGTACAGGTGATGAACCGACCTTGATTGCCGGCGAGGATATTGCAGTTGGTGTATGGAAGGATTCAGAGGTAAAAGAGGAAGCAGTGGAATTGTTGAATTATCTGGCAAAACCAGAGGTTACAAAAGCGATCGCCGAGGCGGCGGGAAACAAGGCCGGCTTAAACGGTGTGGAAGCAGAAATCGGAGCAGTTGGCGAATATTACAATAAGTATGCAGAGGTTGAGACATTCCCGTACTTTGATCGTGAATATCTCCCAAGCGGTATGTGGGATGTTATGTGTGCAACGGGCGCTGATATTCTGGCCCAGAAGGACGGAGCAGTAGAAAATGCAGCAAAGACCATGGAGCAGAATTTCAACGACAAATATACAGGATGATTGTGATTTGAAAAACAGAGACGGGAGTAGGCAGCTGCTCCCGTTTTCTTACGAAAGGTGAGCGATAAACGACATGAAAAAAAGAGCTGGATTTATGAATTTGTTTTATCTGCCTGCGATTATACTGTTCCTTATCTTTGTGATCTATCCATTGGGAAAAGGAGTGTTTCTTTCTTTTACAAACTGGAACGGATATTCACAGACCTATAAGATGGTGGGAATCAACAATTATACGAGAATGCTTACAGATCAGAATGTGCACCGGGCATTTTTAAATACCATCATCTACGGCGCCGGAAGTACCCTGCTGCAGAATGTTCTGGGGCTTGCACTGGCAGTGCTGCTGAATCAAAAGTTTCGCGGAAGAGCGGCTACCAGAACTTTAGTATATCTTCCGGTTATGATAGCCCCGCTGATTATGGGCTACATCATGTACTTTTTCTTCAGTTTCAACAATGGTGCACTGAATGATCTGATTGGTCTTTTCGGTTTTGGTCCGGTAGACTGGCTTGCGAATGGAAAAGCAGGTGTTGCTATTCTGACGATTATCAATTCCCTGCAGTTTGTGGGAGTTTCTATGGTAATTTATCTGGCAGGGCTTCAGGGAATTTCGGATATGTACTATGAGGCTGCCGCAATTGACGGTGTGGGGAAATGGGCACAGTTTCGTTATATTACCCTGCCGCTTCTGATGCCGGCGATCAATTCTTCCGTAACGATTAACCTGATCGGAGGGTTAAAATTATTTGATATCATCATGGCAATGACTTCGGGAGGTCCGGGATACGATACGCATTCTTTATCCACTTTAGTACATAGAACGTATTTCGGAAGTGAGAACGCAGGATATGCATCGGCTATCGGTCTCGTTGCTTTTCTTCTGATTATGGTTGTCAGCAATACGGTAGTTAAGTATCTGGATAAAAAGGAGGTGGAATTATGATACAAAGCAAAAAAAGAGGATTTTGGAGAATTCCCATTCTTCTGGTCATTTTTGCAGTGTATTTTTCTCCATTTTATATTCTGATCGGGATTTCCTTTAAGCCGGTTTCTGACTTAAGTTCTCATTGGAAGATATCATCGGAGCCGACGCTTAAAAATTTTGAGACGGCAATTGAACAGGGAGGGGTGCTTCCGGCACTGCTGCATACCTTCATGATCACGCTGATTGTTGTACTTCTGATCGTGGCGGTAGGTTCTCTTGCAGCTTATCCTCTGGCAAGAAACAAGAGCAGAGTCAACAAGTTTGTGAGGAGTTTTATCCTGGGAATCATGATGGTGCCGCCTCTTAGTATCCTTGTGCCTCTCTATTCCGTATTGGTAGATATCGGGGGGATTAACCAATATTGGGGAGTGATTCTGACCTTACTGACATTTGAGCTTCCGATGGCGATCTTTCTCTACACCAATTTTATTGCATCAATTCCTGCTGCGTTGGATGAGGCTGCTGCGATTGACGGATGCGGACCCATACGGACATTCTTCTATATTATTCTGCCGCAGCTGAAGTCCGTGACGGCATCTGTGGCGATCCTGACAGGCGTACATTGCTGGAATGATTATCAGTTTTCACTGTATATTCTTCAGTCCTCGAAGATGCGGACGGTTACACTGGCGATTTCCTCATTCTTTTCACAGACAACCAGTGATCTGAATGCTGCGTCTGCGGCAGCCTTGCTGGCAATTTTGCCGATTGTAGTATGTTTCCTGTTCCTGCAGAAGTATTTTATTAAAGGAATGGTGGACAGTGCGGTTAAGTAAAGGAGAATTAGGCTTATGAATAATGAAAATTTTCATCCCATACAAAAGATACCACCCCTTGCACATGCACTGCATCACTGGGATGAGACTACGAAGAAATTAAAGTATGAATATAATGGAAGAGATATTATCACCATGTATATTCCGGAAAGTGAAGATACGGGATTTCGTCATGGCTCGGATGGTACGATGCAAAGTATTGCCTATACCCAGCAGATTTATATTATGGTGGAAAAACCGATGTGGGTGACAGCATGCTTTTGTCTTTCTTCCGATACGATCAATATGCGCCCCAGGCGTGCAGGGCAGGAAGAAGCAATTGCTGCTCAGAACGGAAATCTGTTGATGTACGGAGTTAATGGTCTGTATGACCGGACACAAGATTTGCTGATTGATGTGAATGGATGCCAGTGGGAGTGGGCACAGGATTCTTTTGAGGAATGTGACGGGCTGCGAATCGCAAAGATGAAGCTGCTGCTCAGTGAAAAGCCGGTATTTATCAATCTGCGTATGCATTATTACCGGAATCATCTGGGATATAAATACTATACCCCCTGGGAACGTAGGACAAAGAGAGACGCTGTTGTGGGCTGGTGTTCCTGGGAGGCGTACCGCCGGGATATCGATGAGAAGAAGATTGATCAGATTGCCGCATTCATGGAAGAAAATCTGAAGGATTACGGGCTTACCTATATCCAGGTGGATGACGGGTATCAGAAGATGCCCCTGCCTTACCGCAGTGAAGGTGATATGAAGGAAGGTTGGATGACCTGCGAAGAGAGCAAATTTCCCCGTGGTCATGCAGGAATTGTGGAGGATATCCGCAGTCATGGTTTCGTTCCGGCAATCTGGACAAATGCCAATATTACCAATGAGGAATTCCCCGAAAAGCACCCGGAATGTGTCATTTTCCATGAGGGAAAAGCGCTGAAAGGGGAATGGATTGACTATCTGTATAATTGTACACCGGAAACACTGGCAGAGCAGGTGACGCCTGTCTTTGAGGGATTCCGTGATGCCGGTTACAAATATGTAAAAATAGATGCGATCCGCCACCTGCTTTTGGACGGTCTTCATGAAGGGGTTCGTCTGGGCATTATGAGTAATGAGGAGGCGGAACAGAAATTCCGTTCTTATATGGAAGCAACCAAGAAGGGCATGTCAGAGGATATGTACTATCTGGCAAGCTGGGGAGAAATGCATGAGGTTGTCGGTATTGCTGATGCCTGTAGGATCTCCATGGATGCAAACCCTACATGGGCGGGTATCCGGATGCAGCTTTTTGAGATGGCCCGCTGGTTCCACACACAGCGGATCTTGTTCCTGAATGATCCGGATCATGTCTGTGTCCGTACAAAACCGGAGTGGGCAAAAAGTATACTGTCATTGATTTCGCTTTCCGGCGGGCTGTGTATGCTCAGTGATACCGAGGATGCTTATACGGAGGAAAAGCTGGAAATCATCCGGAAGACGCTGCCGCCGCTTACGACCTGTACGGGAGAGACGGGACCGCTTAATATGGAATATCCGGCATATACCTGGACAAAGTTGCATGGATTTGCTGTGCAGTCCCATGAGACGCCGGTGGAGATGGAAGAGGTCAATCTGAAAGATGCTTATGATATGGCAGGAATTTATCCTTCGATGAATGATGCGCATCCATTTTCCACACTTTGGTCTTTCCATCTGAGCCATGCGGGGGAGAACTGGTGTGTAATGGGAAGATTTGCGACGGTTCCCCTTGGGGAACCCCGGGTAGGACTGGAAAAGTTGAATTTGGATCCCCAAAAGCGTTACCATGCTTTTGATTTCTGGAAACAGGAATATCTGGGAATTGTGACCGGAAGTCTGCAGGTGGGAAGCCTGGGACTTGGTGAATGCCAGATTGTAGGCTTTCATGAAGTGAAGAAGGTGCCGCAGTTCATAGCTTCCTCACGCCATGTATCTATGGATGCGGTCAGTGTCCGGGAACAGGAGTGGAAGGAAAAGAAACTCCTATTGCGGATCAGTGGTGTAAAAGGGAGAAGGGAGCAATATTACATTGCAGTGCCTGTCGATTTTGAGGTGAAAGAAGTAAAAGCCACAGGGGCATCCTGCAGCTTTACATGGGAGAATCGGGTACTGTGTGTGACACTTGTGTTTGAAAAAGAAGATACAGTGGTTGAAATCTTATGTTAAAGGGGGGAGAACATGTGCCGATTACAGTCTGTACATAAGGAGAATTTCGCAAAGTATGGAAGGGTGTTGGAGTTTTCTGCCGATTGCAGGGAACCCTTCGAAATTGTGATTACGGAAGAGCGGGAACCGTGGAGACTGGCGGTATTTCGTTACAGGAACAAGTCTGTCAAAAGATTGGAATGTCATCCCACATCTCTGGAAAGCTTTGAACCTCTGAACGGGATGACAGTGCTGATCGTTGCCGAACATGACAGACCGGCAGAATATGAAGCGTTTCTTCTGGATAAACCCGTGTGCCTGTATAAGGGAATCTGGCATCAGGTACTTTCTGTCACGGATGAGGCGCAGGTAAAGATCGCTGAGAATCTGGAAGTAAACTCGGAGTTTTATGATTTGGAGAGAGAGATTTTTGTAAACGTAGGATAGGATAAGAAAAAGTATGACTTACAAAAGTATAAGAAATGAGCGGCGGTCTCGCTCACCATAGCGATGTTGCCAGGAAATTTGAGGGAAATAACGGTGGCAGAGAAAGGTTGTATCAATAAAGAAAAAGTGGAGAAATTCGTACCTGGATTGGAGTTTTAAGTCATGGCATTATTTTTGTGATGTGATAAAATAAAAAAAAGAGCAAGAATGAGGATATACTCTCTTTCAGTCTTTGAACAACATATATCGGAGAGGAGGGATACAGAAGAGGTAAGTTCTGAGAAGCGGAAATGTATTGGTTCTTTGGGAAACACAGAGGTTTTAATTTGGAAGAAGTGAAAGTAACTACGTTAGGTGAGAAGGAGGAATTATGTTGAAGAAGTTTAGGATGGGGAATAAAGTAAAGAGAATTGTTTCTCTTATGGTATGCATCAGCATGGTATTGTCATATGATATACCTGTTGTCCATGCAGCTGATAGTGACGAGAACCCTTACGGCAGCAATTTGTTGACAAATCCAGGCTTTGAGGACGGCACAACAGGCTGGACATTTTATGGGGGCGGCAAGCAGGTTAATAATCCGCATATAGGAAAACAGGGGTTCTATCTGAATAATAATCCTGCTTATTATGTAAAACAGGCAGTAACCGTACCTTATACGGGAGTTTATAAAAGTTCCGTATATGTAAATCAGGGAAGCAATGGTGCCTCCTTTGGAATCCGAAAGGCAGGTGCAGCGGAAGCGCTGGAAGAGATCATGCTGCCGGCTGCATGTACTTATGCATCGGCACATGTACTCCCTTCAGTTATGCTGCAACAGGGGGATGAGATTGAAGTCTATGTAAATAATGGCAAGAGCAATTGGACAAATGGGGATGATTTTTCATTTAGTTATGATTTTTCCAGCGTAGCAGTCGATCTGTTGTATGGTACAGATTTGAATGAAGAATCAACTGCAAAGATTTCTCTGCCCTGGAGCGGCAGCTACATTTTCACTGCAAATGTTGATGCAGAGGAAGAAATGATAATTAAAATGGGAAATGAGACAGAAGTGGTTGCAGCAGGTGAGTCCAGGCAGATAGCAATTACAGCAGAAGAATGTACGTTGAATGATATGCTGGAGATTTCTGTTGAAGGAACCGGCAACATTTCCGATGCGGAATTGAAATTTGATGTTACAAGTATTCCAAATCATGCGCCGGAAGCACTTAATGTAAACGTTACTGGAGACTTATACTCAGATCAGACAATTGTCGGAAGCTATGATTTCTTTGACGAGGATGAAGGACAAACAGAGGGAACAAGCTGCTACCGTTGGCTGATGTGTGATACCGCGGATGGCGAATACGAGGCGATTCCGAATGCGGACAAGGACAGTATGATATTAACCGATGCACAGGATCTGAAATACGTTAAGTTTGAGGTGACACCAATTGATTCTTATGGCAAGGCAGGTACACCTGTGGTATCTTCGGCAATGGGTCCGGTACATACCAATTTGATTGAAAATGGAGGACTGGAACTGGCGCCGTCTTTCTGGTATCCGGAAGGCTGGGCTTATGCCAACGGTGCTTCAATTCCCAATGACAGTACAAAAGCCTATGCGGGATTCCGCTACCTTCAGATTCCTGCAAATGATGCAGATGCCATAGGTTATTATACAGTTAAGATTCCGAAGAACGGAAAGTATACTTTGGCAGTACGAATTAATACTGCCAAGAATGGCGGAACAATCGGCATTCGGAAAAAAGGTGCAACAAGTGCGGTTGAATCCATGAGCCTTCCGGCTACGAATGGATATACCTGGGTTACTTTGTCAGACATTGCGTTAGAAAGCGGAACTGAGATTGAAGCATATGTGCAAGGTTCATCGGGGTGTGCAGAAATTTGTGCGGATACCTTTACGCTGTTTTACCAGGGAGATGACGATCTTCCTGAATTCACCACATTAAAAAGTTTTTCAGTGGAAAATCAGGCTGTCATTAAGCGGAAAGAGGATGAGAAGACGATCACGGTAACAGTACCTTACGGTACGGATATCAAGGCTCTGGAAGTTACGGCAGAAGTGTCTGAGGGAGCAACGATTTGTCCGGCTTCCGGCAGTAAGGTAGACTTTACGAATCCTGTTGCTTTTACGATTACGAATGGAAATACATCGGTAGAATGGGTCGTTACGGTGAAAGTGGCCAATGAGACGGTGGTGCTGGAATCAGATAATGAGACATTAGAAAATGGTTTTAAATGGGCTTCCAATAAAATGCAGGAATATGTTATGACAGGTAAGAGCGGCATGATAAATGATAAATACGGTCAAGGGACTGGTCCGGTACCATATCTTCCGTCTTACTGGTGTACTTATGCACATGAATCCGGATTCTGCACACGTGATTTCAGCCATCAGTTGACAGCAGCAGCGCTTACCGGATTATGGGAAGAAAATTATTCTATGCTTGGGATCTGTGCTTCTAACTGTACAGAGAGCAGAGGATATTGGACACCATTCGGCTTTAATTTTGACGGCTCACCCTGCAAGTCAAGTTTTTGGAGTGAAGAAAATTATCTTCGGGAACTTCCTGCAGAATTTGAAGTGATCGAGAAAGCTTATCAGGCATATCTCTGGAGCGGTGATAAGCGGTTAATTACAGATGATACACTGTGGAATTACTATACAAATGTAATGACTACTTTCGTGGAAGAACATGATACCAATGGCAATGGAGTGGCAGAGGCCATTGGAGAAGGCAGCATTCTGTGCAGTTATAACGAACGTTCAAGTCAGCCATATCTGGAGTCTGGAGATGCTATGGGGGCGCAGTATCAGGCGATGTTGGCTTATGCGGGAATGTTAAAGGCACGAGGAGAGAAAGAAGCTTCTGACGAATGGTATCAGAAAGCACAGGATTTGAAGGAATACTTCAATAATGATTGGAGTGTTAAAGGGGGAGATTCCAATGGTTCTTATTCTTGTGCATTAGGGAAAGACGGAACAACAAAATACAATGATTTCCGCAAGGAAACCAGTTGGTTTATGCCGATGAAGGAGCTTACCGAGGCAGGCGAGCGCACGGATACATTCCTGGATTTTATCAAGGAGAATGTGGGAGATGGAATCGGCGATAAAGCAAACTCTCCTGTAAATATTGAAGCATGGTCCTATCTTCCGGACGTGTTCTTCCCATACAACAGAGCAGATGATGCATGGAAATATATGCAATATATCCTCAGTGTTAAGGATAAACCTCATGAAATTGCGGTACAGGGAACAAACGGAGATTATCCGGAAATTTCATTTACATTTGTATCACAGACAATTACCGGAATGATGGGCGTAACTCCGGATGCAGATGCTCATAAGGTTTCCACGGTTTCACGTCTTCCGAAGGATGTTGGATATGTGAAAGCAAATGGCATTCGGGTTGGAGAACATACATTGGATGTGGAACATGATGGTCTGACGAACACTACCGTAACCAATCATTCAGATAAGATACTGGAGTGGACAGCACAGTTTTATGGTGACTATGATTATATTCAGGCAGGAAATCAGGTGCTTGCAGCAAAGAAGAAAGAAATAAATGGAGAAATGGTGAGCTATGCAACAATAGCGGTAGCCTCCGGGGAATCTGTGAATGCAAAGGCTACAGAAGAAAAGCCTGAAATACTTCCATATAAAGATGTGGAAAAGAGTGACTGGTTCTATGATTATGTATATGAAATGTATGTGAATGGACTTATGACCGGTATGAATGAGACCACCTTTGCACCGGGCGGAAATCTTGAAAGAGCACAGTTTGCAGTCATTTTGTATCGTATGGAGCACAGTCCGGAGACAGTCTATGATACGATTTTCCCGGATGTGGAGGAAGGTCAATACTACACGGAAGCTGTACTTTGGGCAGCCGAAGAAGGAATCGTAACCGGATACACGGATACCGGCAGATTTGAACCGGCAGGTGCTATTACCCGTGAGCAGATGGCAGTTATGATGTACCGATATGCAAAATCCAAGGGATACGATGTGGAAAATGAAGAAGAGTTGTCAGATTTCCCGGATGCCGAGAAGGTAAGTGCATATGCGGCAGATGCTGTAAAGTGGTGTGTGGCAAAAGGCATTATCACAGGAGATCAGGGAGAGCTGAAACCACAGAACAATACGAACAGAGCAGAATGTGCAGCGATGATCAGCCGTTTCATGAAAATCTGCAAATAAGTTTTAAGATATAATAAAGTTTAGAGCGTATCTGAGAATTGGAAAGAGTAATTCTCAGATACGCTCCATTTTTTATAACTCGATCAGTCTTTCGACCGTACATCCTAAAGTCCGGGCAAGTTTTACTATATTTATAGCCTGGGTCTTGTTGATGTCTCGCTGCCGCTGTTCAAACATCTGAATCTGGTGAAGAGGTACACCAGAAAATTCTGCAAGTTCTCGTTGGAATAATCCGGCGGTATTCGTATTGACAATGTGTACAATATTATGTACAATAATAAAGAGTACTACCTGAGTACGGTAGGATGGTTAGTCTTCCATCAGAGAGTATAAGCTCTGTTTATACATAGAAACCTTTCGGGGAATCTACGAAAGGAGGACTATTGCATATGATAACAATTTCATTACAATCTATTTATTATATTATGGGTATTGCAGGTATATTATGCGGTGCTGCTTATAAATTAGGTTACGAGGTTGGTAAAAATGCAAGAAAGTAACTGTCCTCAGCCTAGGAAACTGAACAGTTACTTTCTTTGTATTGTAACCTATTAGATTTTCAAGACTAGCCGTTCTGCATACGGTAGTACTTTTTGAATGGTGAAAATATCTTTTCTGTATTTATTATATACATTTTCAATGTCGAAATCAATCCCCAAAATGTTTTTATTTTACTTGATGGAATGATATAAAACTGTTATGATAGTGTGATAGTTGAATCGGGAAAAGGCAGGAATAGGTCCTGTATGGAGGGAGAACATGACAGAGTTTTTGGTGCATAAATTTGTAAAGAATTATGAGGATATAGGCGATGACCAGGTACGTACCAGTTACGGTGTTCTGGCAAGTGTTGTAGGGATTTTTTGTAATGTTCTTTTATTTGCTGTGAAATTTACCATAGGCTTTCTGATGAAATCCCTTGCGGTCACGGCGGATGCGTTTAATAATCTGTCCGATGCGGCATCTTCGGTGATCAGTTTTATCGGGGTGAAGATGGCGAGCAAGCCGGCGGATGCAGATCATCCTTTCGGGCATGGAAGAATAGAATACATTGCCGCATTGATTGTCTCTTTTCTGGTAATGGAGGTGGGACTAAGTTTTCTGAAGAATTCCATTGGGAAGCTGATGAATCCCGAGGAGATCATATTTGAATGGGTACCGTTTTTGATTTTAGTCCTTTCCATCGGTGTCAAGTTTTGGATGGGAGTTTTTAACCGGAAGCTGGGGAAGCGGATTGATTCCAAGGTTATGCTTGCCACAGCAGCAGATTCCATGGGAGATGTGATTACGACCGGGGCAACCGTTCTCTCGATTCTGATCTGTACCTTTACGTCCATTAATGTGGATGCTGTAGCCGGTATTGTCGTATCCGTGATTGTGATGTGGGCGGGTTTTTCCATTGCAAAAGAGACACTGGAACCGCTGATTGGTCAAAGCGTGCCGAAGGAATTGTATCAGCAGATTACGGAAGCAGTAGAAGCCTACGACGGTATTCTGGGAACCCATGATCTGATCGTACATAATTATGGTCCTAACCATAGTATGGCATCAATCCATGCGGAGGTCCCAAATGATGTGGATATTGAGGTATCTCATGAAATTATCGACCGGATCGAGCGTGAGGTCAGCAAAAAACTCAAATTGTTTCTGGTAATTCATATGGATCCCGTCGAAACACGGAATCAGGAAGTGCTGGAAATAAAATCAAAATTAGAACGGATTGTGCATGCGCTCGATGCCAATTTGAGTTTTCATGATTTTCGGGTGGTTAATGGAGAGCACCAGGTGAATCTGATCTTTGATCTTGTAGTACCCAGGGAGTATTCACAGGAGGATGCAGATAAAGTGCTGCATCAGGTAATGGCGCTGATGCAGGAACAGGATCCCAGATATCAGTGCGTGATTACACTGGACCACAGCTTTATTGCTGGATAGGATAAGATGATTGATTTGGAACAGAAAGATGTCTATAATTTAAGAAAATGAAGTATTGTCAGTAAATGTGTGATATTGTTGACAGTTTGGCCGGGGGATTAGTACAACGAATAATAAGTAACTGCCACCTTGACTTGTCTGATTTTTCGTTGTACTAGAGCGTGTTTGAAAATTCATTCCCGCAATCTGCATCCCCCACTTTGCGGTCTATTTGTCCCAAATTCGGTCAGCGTAGCCCGCTACGCCTCCCTTATTTGAACCAAATATCCCACAAATTGTGGAATACATCTTGCGGAAAGCAATTTTCAAACACGCTCTAGACTGTCAGCAAAAAAAATTGAAAAAAAAGGTTGAATGACAGAGTAAATGCAACTTTGTCAATGTAAATGCAACCAAGAACAGCCACATTTAGAAAAAAATGAAAATGTGGCTGTATTTTTATATTATTTTTATGGTAAAATGAGTGTGTAAGCCCAAAATTCTCCTAAAAATAAGCGCAGTTTACCGGAAGTGATATTTACCTGCTTTTTTGCCAGAGTAAATGCCACCCCTGAACTGGTTTATTTAGATGGTTATGTCTGGAGAACGGAAAAGAGCGAGGAAGGGTTTTGGAAAACACGGCTTCCATCGCTGGGCTTCGAATGTCAAGTGGCTTTTGCGGCATATCCTCGCACCAAAGAACGGTGCTGCGGTATTCCACAGTCCACTTGACATTCTTGGTTTACCGCCTAAACTATCGGTGCCGACAGGGAAGCAGTTCTATTCGAACTGGTTCCCTGTCGCCCCTCCAGTATAGGCGGTAAACGAGTTACTTGCTGGTGTTCTTGTGATTCTGGGCGCTGCCCAGACCTGGCCTCCTGAAAAGCAGTAGTTACGGTCTTTTAAGAAGTGCCGGTGTAAGGGTAACTTCATTTGGCTCAATTTTGTGACATCCTAATAAAGAAAGGATAGTTTCACCATATAGAAATTGAAACATATCATAGGGGCACTTGTTTCCCAAGCTTTCCCTGGTGTAAGAGTTGATGTGGTCCATAAGGAGGGAGATGTCCGCCTGCGTTAAGTCGTTGAACGATGTTCCTTTTGGAAGGACATAACGAATAAACTCATGGTTTTTCTCGGCAGAACCTTTCTGTCCTGGAGCGGATGGGTCACAATAAAAAATGTGTGTGCGCCGGTTTTGCTGTCGGTCAAATTCTATGGCCCTGGGGTTAGAAAACTCACTGCCATTGTCGGTTAGAATCAGGGGCATGAGGGAGAAGAAACGTTCATTTCCTAATTTCAGGCAGAGTTCATCGATGACAGCAATAACGGACTGAGAATCATTGGCGTCCCGGAGAAAGGCCAGCATAAACTCTGCTTTTACAAAATGAAGGGTAAGGAGTACTTTGCCTCCTTTTGTGCCTTCTACAGAATCCATCTCGATTAGCGATAGATCGGGGTGAGAAGTACGGAATTCTAAATAATCAGGATATGTGCGGTTAATCCGGCAGGCTTTATCCACTTTGAATTCCTTTTTCTTTTTGCGTCTGCTGTATTTCACTTTCCGCACAAGATCGATGTTGCGTGCAGAAAAGAGAGAATAATCAATCAGGCGGTAAATGGTGCGTTCACTGACCATAATGGAATCCTTATTGTTTACGCATATATGGTTGATGGACTGCCCTTTTCGGATAAGGGGAGAAATCAATTGGTCTAAGTGTGCGATTTCTTCTTCGGAATAAGAAATGCCGGTTCTTGCTTCAGAAAGGATATCTTTGTATTCCCTGTCAGCAGAAGCAGCATTATACATACGCTTTTCTAATGTACATTTGTTTCTGTCCGGGCAGCCATTACATACATAAGGCGGTTTATCTAACCCGGGGCATTTTTCTTCTTCAAAATCAGGGCAGGAAGAATTGCACTTATCACAAAGGGAACAATATTTTCTATTTGTCAGGGAGCAATCCGTACAGAGGTGGCTGACTGTACAGGTTCGCCGGTGGATGCAGGCATTGTAAACCCGTCCATAACCGCCGGTTTTTCGGAACACCATATGGTTTCTGATTTCTCTTGAAACAGAAGTACAATTTTTTTCGATAGCGGCAGCAATTGCCTTGAATGATTTCTGTTCTGACAACATCTGGGATATTTTTATACGGTCATTTAAGGTTAAGTGTTTTGATTTCATGATTATAATCCTCCTGTGTTATTTCCCAGACATAACAAGAAGATTATAATTGTTTTTCTGTCAAAGTAAATGCAACTGGATGTATTGCCAAAGTAAACGCAATGGTTGGCATATATTAGGGTTGCTTTTACTTTGGCAATTTACTAATTGAAAAAAAATAAAAAAAATTTCAAAAAAGGGGTTGCATTTTTTTAAGACATGCTTTATAATACATTTTGTTGTGAGAAATTGGGCTATCGCCAAATGGTAAGGCAACGGACTCTGACTCCGTCATTTCAAGGTTCGAATCCTTGTAGCCCAGCTAATAGAGTCTCAGGTCAAGAACCTGGGACTTTTTTCAATATAAGGAGACGTAAAGATGAAATATTCATTCAACAGCAGAATTCGTTACAGTGAGATCGGTGAGAATCAGAAGCTGACGCTTCCGGCATTGATCAACTATTTTCAGGACTGCAGTAATTTCCAGTCGGAGGAGCTGGGGCTTGGAATTGAGTGGTTGAAGGAGGCGAAGCGTGTCTGGGTGTTGGCAGCCTGGCAGATTCATGTGAACCGCTATCCGGTGATGGGTGAGCACGCAGTGATCAGTACCTGGGCACATGATTTTAAAGCATTTCAGGGGATGCGTAATTTTACCATGGAAGATGAAAAGGGTGAGATGTTGGCTTATGCCAATTCTATCTGGGTATATATGAATCTTGAGACGGGACGTCCCGAGCGGATTCCTGAGGAAATTGCAGAACGGTACGGACTGACTGCAGAATATCCGGCGGAGTTTGGTTCACGCAAGGTGAGCATTCCGGCAGAAGGCAGGGAAGAAAAAGAAGGCTTTACCGTAAAAGAATATCACCTGGATACCAATCATCATGTGAACAATGGACAGTACATTCAGATGGCACAGGGATATCTGCCTGCAGACTTTGAAGTGCAGGATCTGAGGGCGGAATATAAGCAGCAGGCATTTCTGGGAGACAGGATGATACCAGTGTGTTATATGACGCAGGACGGTTATCTGGTGACATTAAATAATGAAAAAGGAAAGCCCTATGTGGCGATCGAGTTTAAATAGGAGAGGGAGCATGTTGGAATTAGGAAAAAAACAGACATTAGTTGTTGTGAAAAAAGTAGAGTTCGGGGTTTACCTTGGCGAGCGTGCCAATGCATCGATGGATGAACGTGTTTTACTGCCGAAAAAGCAGGTACCGGAAGGAGTACGTGAGGGGGATGAATTGGAGGTATTTTTATACCGGGATTCTTCGGATCGTCTGATTGCTACAACAAATGAGGCAAAACTGCAGATGGGAGAAGTTCGGGAGCTGACCGTGGCAGCAGTGAGTAAGATTGGTGCATTTCTCGACTGGGGACTGGAAAAGGATTTGTTCCTTCCATTTAAAGAGCAGACCAGAAGGGTTCGCGAAGGGGATTCCTGTCTGGTTGCATTGTATGTGGACAAAAGCAGCAGGCTTTGTGCAACAATGAAGGTGTATCATTATCTGAAAACCAATTCTCCTTATGTGATCGGTGATGAGGTGGGGGGTGTGATTTATGAAATCAGCGGGAATTTCGGTGTGTTTGTGGCAGTGGATAACCAGTATTCCGGTCTGATTCCGAAGAGAGAGGCACAGGCAAACTATAAAGTAGGTCAGAAACTTACTCTCCGTGTCACAGAAGTAAAGGAAGACGGGAAGCTGACACTGTCTGCACGTCAGAAAGCGTATGTCCAGATTGAGGAAGATGCGGAAAATGTACTCTCTGTGATCGAGGAATTTGCCAATGTGCTTCCTTTTGATGATAAAGCATCACCGGAAATCATCCAGAGAGAGTTCGGATTGAGTAAGGCGGCATTTAAGCGTGCAGTGGGTCATCTTTTGAAAGCGAAAAAAATAGAGCTGCGGGACGGAAAAATCTGGCGTATTTCATAATAGTATGATATGATTAGGGAAGTTTGAAGCAACAATTTTTGGTCTTAATAAGCAGATAGGAGGATTTCGGTGGACACGCTGGACTATTATGAACGGTATGCCATACCTTATTACGAGCAAACCATTGATTTGGATTTATCAGAGATTATGAAGGAATTTGTGAAACTGCTTCCGGAGGACGCCGAGGTGTTGGATTTGGGCTGCGGTTCCGGACGGGATACGAAAGCGTTGGAGGAACATGGCTTCTATGTGACGCCTATGGATGGATCGGCGAAGATGTGTGAACTGGCTGAGATTTATACAGATAGGGAGGTTCTGCATCTGACCTTCGAGGAGATGGATTTCCGGGAAGTATTTGACGGTATCTGGGCATGTGCATCACTGGTACATGTTCCGGGAGAAGATATGCAGAGAATCCTGGGGAAGGTGCTGGAAGCATTGAAACCGGGAGGTGTGCTCTATTTTTCCGTATATGAAGGTGAAAGGGACGGTGTGTACGGCGGACGGTATTACTGTGATTACACAGAGAAAAGCCTGAAACATCTGCTGCATCATTTTCATCATGCAGAAGTAATTGATATCTGGCATACGGATGATGTGCGCAGAGATAAAGAAGAGCATCAGTGGCTGAATGTGCTGATACGGAAAAGAAGATAAAAGTTATATATTTGATGTGAGTGATAGAAGTCCACGCGTTCTGATTATGGAACGTGTGGACTTCTATCATTAAAAAAGGATAAAGAGATGCTGATGATGGTTATAACAGTTGGAAAGTTTTCTTTACGTGAGGTTCTAATTTATCTGCAATTTTATATCCGGCCTTTTAGAACAGGCAGCGATGATAGAGTCTCGGCTGCTCTTAATTCTGATTTCGGATGAACCATCGAAAATTACGGAAATACGTTTGGTGTAGGAAGGATTGCCGATGAATTCCTCAATTTCAAAGCTGGCATTATATTTTTTCAGAAGTTCAGAAGTTGTCATAATTCCGATTCCGCTGCCGCCGGTAGGGGCGTGGGTAGTATACCTCTGTTTTCCAAAGTGAAGGATCGTATTTGCATCGAAGTTTATACCATTATCATAAAAATCTGCACAATAGTAGTTGTCCCTGATCCCAAGCGCAATCAGAAGCCTGCCGAAAACGGAAGCAGATGCGGCAATAATTGCATTTTCTCCCAGATCTGCCAGCAGGGTACTCATATCGTCCTTTGATATTATATTTGCAGTCATATACTGGATATCTCCTGTTAAGGAAAGGTCAAATGCAATATGAGCAGCCGATGCCCGCTGAAACAGGTAGTTTACCATGATATCCAAGGAAAGGACACCTGTTTTGGCAAGGGGTTTACTTGTTTCTTCGTATTTCTGAATAATTCCTTTCCTTTCGTTCGTCAGATTTTCTAATTCAAGCAATAAAAGCTGTCCATTTCCTGTCTGATCATTCAAACAAAGCTCTTTTACAGTTAATTCCAATGCAGGAATCAGCTTATTATCCTTATGAATAATCTTAGACAATTGTTCTATCTCAGATTTTAAATAGTCAATTTCATTTTTTTGTTCCTCAATTATTGTTTCCAGATGTTCCGTATTCTTTAATTGTACAGATTCCAGATAAGTGTGAGTAATATTCCTGCGCCACCATAAATATAGTGTTATCCGGCAAATTAAACGCTGCCTTCGCCGTCAGATTAAAACAGGTCTTACAGAATACTTAACAATGGTATGAGGCATATAGTTTTGGACGCTTTTGGCACATTATTTTATGCGAAAGAACCATCGTGCAGATTATTTTACATGATGGTTCCTAACGTTATCTGAGTTCACAGTCATTGATTGCCTGCATAACGGCATCGGTAGTTATGATGTTTAAGTTGGAGTTGTTTCCAACCAACAGACTTGCGTTACACAGTTTGTTGATCATACGAGGAGTCCCATTCGCTGCATTGAGGATTGCTTCAATCGCATTATCTCCGAATACCGTCTGTGTGCATCCGGCACCATTGAGTTTGGCGGTAACATAGGAATGTCCTTCTGCTTTTGTCATGCCTTCCAGGTTATAATTCATTACAATTCTTTGGCGGAAAGGTTCATGGATGCTCAGACACAGGGTACTGTTAAGCTGTGGCAGGCCGGAAAGAAGAACAACAGCCCGGTCTTTGGAATCCATTTCAAAGTTGAATAGCATCTTCAGGTCATTTAGGACAGCGTTTCCGATATAATTCGCTTCATCTATGATAATGACAGGAGTCTGTCGTTTCTCAAGTACGGGACGGTTGATCTCATCTTGAATGATCTTGAAGTTATCTGTTTTACGGAATGCAGGTTGAGCACCAGGTTCGGTGGCGAGGTTCCGATAAAAATCATTTACAGTCAGAGTGGAAAGATTGGAATAAACCACTTTATAAAGAGAAGTATTCAGTCCCGAAGCCCAGTTCCGGACAGCGGTGGTCTTGCCTCTTCCGGCACTGCTGGTTAGAAGTCCGAATCCTTTCGCGGTAAGCAGGTAATTCAAGCGAAACAGGACTTCTTTGTATTCCTGTGTTTCTACGAGAACTTCTTTTGAGTTCTTGAGGAAAGGGTTGAATTCCAACCCGTATCTGGCGGTGTAATCCATAGTTATTCGTTTCCTTTGCATAAGCGTACTTTTTCTCTTTTTATCAATGCGTTTTCAGTTTTGTTGAGAAGCCGGATCGGGGTCAGTGTCCCATCGGTTTCCACAATAAAGATTTCTTTCATATCCGGGGAATAACGCAGGCGGATGCGCTGTCGTGCAAAGCGATAATCCACTTCATATTTAATCTGGTCGATGACGATGACACTGTCAGCAGAGACCCGGCGTTCAACCTCCAAAAGGAAATCTTTACAGATGTCTTCCTCAGAAAGTCTGCGTATCTGCTCTGGTTCCGAAAAGAAACGGTCCTGAGGAGACATTCCGCGGAGGGAAGAATGCGGGGATTGGTTGTACTGCTGGACAAAAGCATACAGACTGCCGCGCAATTCTTCTAAAGAGTGAAAATCCCGCATATCAAGGGCTGCCATCCACTGATCCTTCATTGTGCGAAACCAGCGTTCAATCCTGGCCTTCCCGGTCGGCGTATATTCTTGTTTGGGGTCTGCCGCAATTCATTTTGAATCCGGTTCACAAAACGGCAGACGGTGGATTCTGATACCTGTCCGTTTATTACAGATCCATCTGATCTAAGCTGCATGTAAATAGCGGCTGCAGACATGCGGGGATAGTTGGTCTTGAAATACCGGATCCGCTTCTGGAGTTCTTCGTCAAGCTTGCGGCTCATACCGGCATCCGAGCGGCCTTTCGGGACGAGACCGTCAAAACCGTGTTTCTGGTAGTCCAGATACCATTTTTTAATGGTGGAGGGAGCATAATGATGGAGCTTTCCATCCGGTCCCGTAAGTCCTTTTGCAGAGATTTCTGTGTAAAAAGCGGCCTTGTTTGGATAACGTTCATCAAGTCCTGCCATGATGGGGCGATCGCCCCATAGCGCATCAGCGCGATTTCCTGTTGCTTTTCTTGCTTCATAAATAATCTGCCTCCTTTTTTCTAAAGGATAACGGATAAGGCAAGAGCTGTCGTGTAAGGTTATGTTGGCAGGATAAAAAGTTTATTAGGGGTTGATTTAATCTGCATGAACTGTCTGGAAAAACGTGAAAAGCATCCTGAAATCAGGCTGGGGATATCAGAAAGGGGGAGTCTCATGGAGAGCAGCCGCTGTTTCCAATGTAACCGATAGTTCCGGATCATGGATTTCAGGTTGTTTTCATCTACACAACACTGTTCTGCCAGTATGTTTTGGAATCCAGTTCTGTGCTCATGAGCATGGATCAGATGGACGTGTAGAATAAGTGGAATTTGTGAATAGGGAACCATGGATGAGAGCAGGAGAGCATGGGTATGCCCGTAGGCTTTGCAGTACACACGCACGACGGAAAGCGAGAGAACTTCATCAGGAAGCTGAATGCTACGTTTGTAAGAGCCATAACGGATGAGGCAGCCGGAGTGGCCGCAGGTACATAGAATGAGGTTCAGATTAAGGGAAGCTATTGTTTTATTGTAAAAATCCTGAGAAATATGGTTGTAGTTTTCTGTTTCAACTGTTATCATAAGTATGCATGGATATAGCGTAAGCTATGTTTGGGGCAAGCAGAAATCAAACTTTGGTCGGGGGGAGATTTCTGCTTTTTAATTTCATGGTTATAAAACCATATGATAACACAAGAGGCCTCAGGATAAAACAATCTGATGGAAAATACGTCAGATTTTATTAAGCCAAGACATTTTTTATTTTGCTTGAAAAGTGAAAAATAAGTTTATTATAGAGTGACTGATAATATACCAGGGTGAACGGCTCAACGCCAAGGAGATCTACCGCCGCAACAAGAAGCGCAGGGGACGTTCCCGCTATCTCCTGCCCGTACTTGTGGAGATCGAAAAAGATGGGGAAAGCATCCCTGCAAAGCTTGTATTCGTCCGCAATAAGAGCAAACGGAAGGAATGGCTGGTACTGGTGAGTACGGACACCTCCATTTCCGAGGAAGAAATCATCCGCATTTATAGGAAAAAATGGGACATAGAGGTCTTTTTCAAGGCCTGCAAATCCTATCTGAAGCTCGTGAAGGAATACCATGGGATTTCTTATGATGGCATGAGCGCCCATGTCGCCATTGTCTTTGCCCGCTATATGATGCTTTCGGTGGCGCAGCGTGAAAATGAGGATAACAAGACGATATGCGAACTCTGTTTCTGTCTGCTGGATGAAATGGGGGACATCACATTCAGCCGTTCCATGTGCATCATCGTAGATACGCTGATGGATACTGTGATGGAGTATTTCCATATCACAGAAGCCCAGCCGGAAGAATTCACAGCCAGCTTTGTTCAGCGTCTCCCAAAATAATGCAGGATGCATTGGAACGGAGAGAGACAGCCTCATAAGGGTATTTTGTGGACTAAAGTATTGATTTTTCAAGACACGAATCTCATTTTTGATGTGGGAAGTTTGAGTTTATTATTATACATCCATATGTTTTGTAAGGTCACTTGTAAAAGTTAATTCCACTTTGTAAGAGTAACTTCCACGGCGTGGAAGTTTTTTCTAATAAGTATGGTTTTGTGTCAAAATAGCCTTATAATGATTCATAAGCCGGGAAAATACGCATCAGAATGAGAAGTCGAATTTACGTTGTCTTGGTAAGAGTTAGTAAATTCCACCCCTAAAAGTGGCGATGTGGTGTTCATCCAACTGCGTAGGACTCCGGCCTTTTGTATTCAATGGAAGTTTCTGCTGGTGCAGAAACTCCGGATTAATCTTACTTATCTATTGTCATTTATATAAAAATAGTACCCTCCGGGGGCTTAGGGACCTGCCCTAAGAACCTGCAAGGGACCTGTCCCTTGACCTGTTTCCGGGCTCTGCCTGAACCCGCCTTTGCCAGGAGGCGGGAAAGGAAGCCTGCCTGCTTCCTTTCCCTGGATAAGGTTTTTCAGTGTCACTTTGTCAAGTGCTGCCCGGACGCATTCGCGTCCGGCGTACTGTCACTTGACTCCGTTCCCGCTCTTTATTCACAGGTATTTAGTCATTTTTTAACAGCGTAGTTTTGAGTACAATGTCATTCGCCGGGACTGCTTCAAAACCCAAAAGTTCAGGGATATTTTTTTCGAAATAGAATTCCATCATTTCATAAGGGGATTTATTTCCAAGTTCGCCTCTGCTGTATGAATTTAAGACCTTTCTCAATCTGACAGCAAATATCCAGTGTCATGTGTTTGTTTTTATTCATAATTCTCTCTGTTTCCGGCCGGAGTTCGGAGATGGATGAAGAGAGTATAACATTTGGAATAAGTAACTTCCAGTACTTAATTTGGAGTAAGTAAGTTCCACATCTGGTGAGAAGGAGGTGGAATTTATTTTTACAAATGAGATATGTTTTGCAATTTAATATTTTGCTTAATTAATGCTTGACAACATTACTATACTAATGTATAATAATCGACTGTAGGGAACAAAAATGTTCTACAATTGAAGAAGGGAGGATAAGAAAATGTTATTTTCAAAAGTATTTGCAGGTGGAAACTGCATATCTGCTGGATTTTATATTTGTGGAAGCTATGGTCCATCTAAGTGGAAAGGATTCTAAAGCGGATATTTAGATTTAGAGGCATCGTTTTTATTATCATAAGACGGTGCCTTTGAAATTTTAGGAGAAAATAATGAAAATAAAAAAATTAGTAAACATAGAATTTTACAAGATACTAAAACGTAAAGAAAGTATACTTTTAATTGGTATGATAATTTTGCCTTTGTTGTATGGCTTTGGTTTCAAATCAGGATCATCAAGCTTTCAATATAATGGCAATGGTCGAATTGCATGTCTTGATTGGGTTCAAATAATGTGCAATATGATGTCACAGGTTTCTATATTTTATATTTTTATGAGTATAATTTCGGTAAGGTCTTTATCGAATGAAATTGAAGACAGTTCAATTCATTTATACATACATCGTGTAAATAGTAGAAAGAAAATATATCGCTCAAAATTCTTTGCACTTTTAACGTATTTATTTATAAGTTTTACAATTTTTATCATGGGTTCCGTTTTGTGTTATTTTACGTTGATGAAGGATGTAACAAATATATCATCAAATAAATTTTGGGCAGATGCTTATTCGGCAGAATGTATAATGATTATAATTGAAATGTTTATAAGTTTTGTTTTTATGATAAGTCTTTCATTATTACTTAGCACTTATTTTAAACCATTAGTATGTGTTGCAATAACATTGCTTGAACATATTGTATCTTTATTTGTCAGTCAGCTTTCATATGTATGTTATATTTCACCGTGGTTTTACTATAATCGACTACTAGACAATATTACGGCTGATGAAAACAGTGTTGGAAATACGAAACTAGCATTTTTTTCAGATAATAATTTGATAATATTTACAAGTTGCATTGTTATATATGTAATATTTATAGCTGGAATGAACTACTTGGGCGAAAAGAAATTTGTTGAAGAAGATTTATAAGTGGGAAGGACTTAATATGTTACAAAAAAAACAAGAATTATTTTCGAATTTACTTGTTTTGACATTAACTCCAGTAATATTAACAGTTTTATTCGGAGTATTGATAAGCATTATATGTAACGGTTTAATTGAAAATAGAAATTTAGTTGATTTGATTGTTATTTGGGTAAGTATGATTATGGGTATGTGTGTCATGCCACTCGTATATTTAAGGCGAACAAATGGTAAATTTTCGATGGAAGAACTAGGTATAAGAAGACTGTCTAATATAGATGTTGTTTTATTAGCACTCGTTATACTATTTCTTGTTTCTGGTGTTTTTTTTATACCAAATGTTAAGGTTTATGATTTTTTTCAAAATGTACCTATTGCATTTGCTGAAGAATTCTGGTGCAAAGCAATTTTATTCTATCAGTTAAGAAAAACAACACTTACAACATATTCTGACATAAGACCAATTAAAACTTTTTTATTCATTTTTCATTCTCCTATACAATTAC
>OLZF01000387.1_pt1 | contig 47904 bp, 28 predicted proteins | sample 1674391 | NCBI WGS metagenome assembly OLZF01 (sample SAMEA103958166, study PRJEB25191) | human gut metagenome | biome: human-associated habitat [ENVO:00009003]; feature: intestine environment [ENVO:2100002]; material: feces | place: Germany | collected 2013/2015
AGTCGGGCTCGATCTTGCCGGCGCCCGAGAAGCCCTTGCCGTACACCCAGTCGCGACCGGCGATCGAGGCGGAGTTGCAGGTGCTCGAGTGGCCGATGTCGTTCGGGGAGCCGAGCGGGAACGTGATCCACTTGGAGTAGGAGGAGAAGGAGTGCGACGTGGAGACGACGGACTGCTCGCCGTGCTTGGCGACGACGTCCTTGAGCTTCGCGGCGATGTCGTTGAGGGCTTCGTCCCAGGAGACTTCCTTGAACTTGCCTTCACCGCGTTCGCCCACGCGCTTGAGCGGCTTCCTGATGCGCAGCGGGTGGTTCCAGATCCACATCGTGGCGGCGGCGCGGCCGCAGTAGCCGCGCTGGGGGTGATCCGGATTCGGGAAGATGCGAACCGTCTTTTCAGAGGTCGGCTCGCCGATCTTCTTCATGGCCACGAGGCCGCAGAAGGCGCCGCACATGCAGCAGGCGAGCGGATGACGGCTCCAGCCCTGGTGCTCGAGCTCCTTGAGCTGTGCTTCGATGGGCCACATGGCGCCGGCCGCGCCGGTCGTGGCGACGGCAGCCGCACCGCCGAGCTTGATCAGCCCGCGACGCGACATTCGAAGGTCGACAATGGTGTCTGCCATTCGTTGTTCTCCTTGGTGTTTTGTACGAACGGCTCCCCTGAACGGGGCGGGAGCCGCACAGAAACAGATTCTGTCCGCTATGCGGGACGGGAGGGAGCCGCCTTCGGTACTACCCCTATTGGATATTTGTCCATACTCCCCTACCCCGTTATTCCAGATATGAACAGCGAATCAGCCTGAAATCGGTGAAAAATCCCAAAGAACACCATGGTTTTGCCTGAAAACGGGCGTCCTGCAGGTGTTTATACCCAAAACCACCCTTTTAATCCGAGCTAACCCTTATAAACGAAACACCCTATGGCGACAATAGCATTCACCTATTTACCTAGTTCCAAAGAACTAGGCGGCCGTTTTCCCTCCTCCTCCACCTCCTCCTTTTGGCGAAGTTTCGGGGGCGCGGGTTAGAATCGAACCGTCCCTCTTCTCTCCTTCCCGTCATTCTCCTCAGGCACGATGTCCGGTCCCTTATCCAGAGCCCTTGCGGGCCTCCTTTTCGTCCTTATGCTCGTCCCCGGCGTCTCTGCGGCGTCCGACGACGGCATGCTCGTGCCCGACAGCGCCCACGCGGCCGCCGAGTCGGAGACTGCGTCCGTCAAGCGCCTCAGGCTTGCGATCGTCAACTCCTACGGCATGTCGATCATGGACGACTACTACAGCCGCACGATCGAGGCCGTGAAGGAGAAGCTCTCTCCGATCGAGATCGACGTGAAGATCTACGGTCCCGACAGCTTTCTGAAGGCGGCCGAAAAGGAAAGCTTCGACATGTCGATCGCCTCGAGCGGCCTCACGAGCCTCATGATCGAGCGCACGGGCGGGCTGCCGCTTGCAGCCGTCGTCTCGGACGAGGCGCCCGACCCCAACTACGCCAACGGCGCGGCGATCATCGTGCGCGCCGACCGTCCCGAACTCAGGACGCTCGAGGACCTGCGCGGCAGGAGCGTCGCCATCATGAGCCGCACCGCCTTCGCGGGCTGGCAGATTCCCGCCTCCGAGATGGTCCGCAAGGGGCTCGACCCCGAGGCCTTCTTCTCCGAGATCCGCGTCTCGGGCTATCCGATGACGCGCATCGTGCAGGAGGTGAAGTCGGGCGAGGTGGACGTGGGCTTCGTGGCGACGTGCCTGCTCGAGCGCATGGCCCGCGGCGGGCAGATCGACCAGAAGGACTTCCGCGTGATCGGCGAGCACGCCGACAGGCTCGTCGCCTGCCGCCACTCGACCGAGCTCTATCCGAACTGGTTCTTCTCGATCAAGCCCTCGGTCCCCACGTCCGTCGCCCGAACGCTCACCGCCACGCTGCTCGACGTGCCGGCCGCACCCGACGGCACGCAGTGGACGATCTCGAACGACAACCGACGCCTCTTCGAGGTGTTCCGCGTCCTGCAGGTGCCCTACGGCAATCCCGACGACTTCGGGCGCTTCGTGAGGCGCATCCTGCCCTGGGTCGTGGGCGCGGGCGGCGTGCTCCTCATCCTGCTCCTCAACACGCTTCTTCTTGCGCGCCTCGCCTCACACCGCGCACGCGCGCTCGAGAAGGCCATGGACGAAAAGCTTCGCGCCGAGCTCGCCGCCCAGCAGAACGCCGTCCAGATCGAGAGCCTGACGCGCGCGAGCGCCGTGGGCCTTCTTTCGAGCATGGTCGCGCACGAACTCAAGCAACCCCTCACCGTCATCGGCAACTATGCCGGCAGCCTGCGAAGACGCCTGAGCCGCGGAGAAGTTCCACACGAGACGCTGCTCGCCTCCATCACCGAGATCGAGGACTCGGGGACGCGTGCCGCCGCCATCATCGACCGCGTGCGCAGCTACGGACAGGTGCGCACACGCTCGCTTGCCGCCGTCGACCTATCGGACCTCGTCAAGACTGCCGTCGCCCGCTGGCGCCGCCACTCTGCGCACCGCGTCCCCTGCACGCTCGACCTCGAACCGGGCCTCACCGTTGAGGCCGACCGCCTTGAGATTGAGCTCGCCGTGCTCAACATCGTGAAGAACGCGGCCGCCGCCGTGAAGGACCAGCCCGACGCCGCCATCGAGGTGACGCTCAAGGCAGACGGCGCCTACGCCAGACTCTGCATCGCCGACAACGGGCCCGAGCTCTCCGACGAGGAGATCGCACGTCTGGGCGACATCGGCTACACCACCACCGCGGGCGGCCTCGGACTCGGCATCGCCATCGTCCACTCGCTCCTCGAGGCCCACGGCGGCTCGCTCGCCTACCGGCGCAGGACCGACCTCGGCGGCCGCGGCCTCATCTGCACCGTGAGGCTCCCGCTCTCCGGCGCCCCCGAGGACAGGACCGCCGCTTGAGCCGCAGGCGGATTCCGCCCCTTTGTTTCCAATTGCCGCGCTTCCCGTGCGGGATCCGCCAAAATGCGTAGAATTGACGGAGCCGATCCCATGACGACGGGAAATTTCGTATGAGAGCGAAGCAGTCGTCGAGCGCCGACAGACCAAACTGCGGCGGCGCCGAGATGGTCCCCGGACATTGTTCCGGCAGCCATAGGACCGGCGGACGGGGCCGCGGGCAGAGACTGCACGCGGCCCCGTCTTCATTTCTGCCCCCGCCACGCCCCTCCGAAACCCACTCCCACTCAATCGTACACATGCGCAAGTCGCTTTAAAACGACACTCGCACAACAAAACCCGCGCATCCGACAGGTGACGCAAAGGCCGACTTCCGCTACAATTCGGCTCCGAAAATCCTGCGGTCCGTCGCGCGCGTGCGCGAGGGCCCACCGCCACTTTCGAACGCACAAGACATGACGATTGAAAACAGAATCGCCGGCGCTCTGGCCGGCATGGTGCTCGGCGACGCCCTCGGCGTGCCGGGCGAACTGTGGCCCCGCGAGAAGGTCCGCGCCCGCTTCGGGCACATCGACACGTTCCTCGACGGCCCCGAGGACAACATCGTCGCCTGCTACTTCAAGGCCGGCCACTACACGGACGATTCCGCACAGGCCTTCGTGATCCTCAAGGCGCTTCTCAAGGCCGGCACGGTGCCGCCCGTCAAGGTGCTCGCCGACGATCTGATCGCCTGGGTCGAGTCGATGAACGGGTTCGAAATCAACCTGCTCGGCCCGAGCTCCAAAGCAAGCCTTCTCGCCCATTCCCGGGGAGAAGACTACACGAAGTACACCAAGCTCTCGCTCACGAACGGCGCGGGCATGCGCATTGCGCCCGTGGGCTGCCTCGTCGACTGGAACGATTCCGAAAAGCTCGCCGAAACGGTTGCGCGCGTCTCGATCGTCACGCATGGCACGGACGTGGCGATCGGCGGCGCGGCCATGGTCGCCCAGGCCGTCGCGAGCGGCATCGGCGGACGCTCCTGGGAGGAAGCCGCAGAGGACGTGCTCCGCATCTGGAACGTTGCGCGCGCCAAGGGAGAGCCCACCTGGGCAGCTTCGGTCGCGGAACGCTTCCGCCTCGCACTCTCCGTCATGAAGGATTTTGACGACGACGAGAAGTTCTCCCGCTGGGTCTACGACATCCTCGGCACGGGCACGATGACGAGCGAGAGCGTGAGCGCCGCGCTTGCCGTCGCCTTCTACTGCCGCAGCGCCGAACGCGCCGCGATCATGTGCGCCAACATGGGCGGCGACACCGACACGATCGGTGCGATGGCCTGCGCGATCTGCGGTGCCTTCGAGGGATTCGATGCGCTACCCGAATCGCGCTCGTCCTTCCTCGAGACGACAAACGCGCTCGACTTTCGCGCCATGGCGGCCGAAATCGCCCGCGCCCGCACGACCTTTCACCTCTGAGGGAGCCCCTGCATGCGAAGCATCCGCTCCGTCCTCCATTCGCTCAAGCCTCAAAAGCGCGTCCTCATCATCGGCTCGGCCTTCGTCGACATGGTGATCAACGTTCAGGAGATGCCGCGTGCGGGCGCCGACGTTGAGGGCGACTACCGCTGCACGACCGTCGGCGGCTGCTCCTTCAACGTCGCGGACGTCCTCTACAAGCTCGACCTTCCGTTCGAGAGCTACATGCCCGTGGGCGAGGGCCGGTTCGCCGACCTGGTCGCGCAGGCCCTCACGGAGCGCGGCTATCCCGTGCACCGCGAGGCGGGCGAAGGCGACAACGGCTGGTGCCTGTCGCTTGCCGACGCCTCCGGCGAGCGCACCTTCATCTCGATGTTCGGCCTTGAGCGCCGCATGAAGCCCGACTGGTTCGAGCGCTTCGACATCGAGAGCTTCGACTACTTCTACGTCTCGGGCTACCAGGCCGAGGGCGAAAACGGCCGCGTCATCCTCGAGGCCCTCTCCCGCAAGCGCCCAGACGCCGTCGTGGTGTTCGATCCGGGTCCCCGCGTGCACTTCATGCCGCGCGAGCGCGTCGAGGACTTCTGCCGCCTCGGCTGCCTCTTCACCGTCAACGCCGACGAGGCCCTCTTCATGACGGGCACGACCCGGGTCGAGGATGCCGCGTTGCGCCTGCACGACATGTCGGGGCGCGATGCCGTCGTTACCGACGGCGGCCGCGGCGCGATCGTGGCCGACAACGCCAGCGTGCGCCGCATCCCGGGCTTCCCCGTCGCGATCGTTGACACGATCGGCTCGGGCGACGCACACACGGGCGGCGTGATCGCAGGCCTCATGTGCGGCCTCCCGATCGACGAATGCGTGCTGCTCGCCAACCGCGTGGCCTCCGTCGTGACGGGCCGCGAGGGCGGCGCCTGCGCGCCCACGATCGACGAGCTCCTCACCGAGCACTGCTGACGTACAAGGGCCCTCATTCCCATTCAAATCAACCGCCCCGCCCGGCCTTCCCCTGGGCCGAACCGGGAATTTCATCCCTTCCTCAAGAAAAGACAACCAACATGAGCGACAACTCCTCCGCCTCCGCCATTGAGGTCAACGGCGTCAACCCCGTTCCCGACAGCGAACGCTACGGCACGCCCGCCGGGCTCTTTCCCATCTGGTTCTCCTGGAACATCTCCATCTTCGGCATCACGCTCGGCATCTACGTGCTCGGGCTCGGTCTCTCCGTCTGGCAGGCCATGCTCGCAGGCGTGATCGGCTACTTCGTCTCCTGCGCCCTCGTGGGCATCCTCGCCGTGGGTTCCGTACGCACGGGGCTGCCCACGCTCGTGCAGTCGCGCTGCGCGTTCGGCTACCACGGCAACAAGATCCCGACCTTCTTCGGCTACGTGGCCAACATGGGTTGGAAAGTCACGATGCTCTCGATGGCCTCGACGACGCTCGCCGACCTGATGTGCCACCTCGTTCCCGTGCTCGCACAGGTCGACGGCTCCCCCACGTCCGCCTGCGTCTTCGGCTCCTTCATCGTCGTGATCGTCCTCACGATGACGGGGGCCGTCTGGGGCTACCAGCTCATCATGAAGATCGAGAAGGCGATCGCATGGATCACGGGCCTCTTCACGCTCGTCTACCTCTTTTTCTTCATCCCGCAGATCGACTTCTCCGTCCTCGGCGACCGTCCGTCCGCAGGCATCGTCGAATTCCTCGGTGCCGTCGTGCTTTCCATGACGATGGTGGGCCTGGGCTTCCTCAACTACGGCGGCGACTACTCCCGCTACCTGCCCCGCAACACGAGGGCGGGCGGCGTCATTTTCTGGACGATGACGGGCATCGCACTTCCCGTCTCGGTTCTCCTCATCCTCGGCGTCATGCTCTCTGCGGGCAACCCCGAGCTTCTCGCCAAGGCCTCCCACGAACCGATCGCCGCGCTCACCGGCATCCTTCCCTTCTGGTTCTACGTACCGTTCTCAATCGTCATCATCGTGAGCCTCATCTCGGCCGGCATGACGGGCGTCTACAGCTCGGGCCTCGCGCTCCTCGCCATGGGCGTGCCGCTCTCCCGCGCCGCAACCACCGTCGTCAACGCCGTGATCATCACGCTCGGCGCCTTCTATCTTCTCTTCATTTCGGACTCCTTCGTCTCGACCTTCCAGTCGTTCCTCGCAGCGATCTCCGTGATCATGGGCTCCTGGGGCGCCATTGAAATGGTCGACATGCTGCGCCAGAAGCGCCTCAACTGGGACGTCCGCATGGCCTTCGACTACGGCGAGGGCGGCCGCAGCGGCCGCTGGACCGCACTCCTCTCGCTCGCCGTCGCCACGATCATCGGTCTGGGCACCATCACGTCGAGCGACCCCTACATCGCCCGAATCGTGAGCTTCCTCCTGCCCTCGGGCGCCGAGACGAGCGTCTTCGCCAAGGCCAACATCGGCCTCGTCGTCGCCATGATCGCGGGCGGCCTGCTCTACGCAGTCCTCACCTTCGTCTGCCGCTTCGACGTCCCGCCCGTCCTGAAAAAGAAATAATCCCGCCCATTCATTCAGGCTGAAATCCTCCGGAAGGCCCCGCGCTTATGTAAACGCGGGGCCTTTTCTTGATCCTCGTCCACTAATCCTGCGCCCGCTACCCGCCCGCAGCGTCCTCAGGGCCCCGAAGTCGAGCCCTTCCCTCAACTTCCATCGAGCGCACGCCGCTCTTCCCAGTGCCGCAGGCGTTTCCAACCATACCCGCCATACGCCGACGTCCGAACCTCCCTGCACGCGGCCGTTTGCCTCGCCAAAGCATTCGGGATTTCACCTAAAGAAAAGCCCGGAAACGGCCTCAAACCTACCTCTTGAGAGGTACTTGACCCCAATCAGACACGCACCCGTAGAGTTGCGCCCAGGTCATTTCATTTCCAAGGGCGCCCGCAGGTTCTCCTTCTCCTGCGCCCCTTTACGGCAAACCCGCAGCCTCTCCCTGCGGGTCCCATTCGATTCGGAACTCATCATGAACAAGTCTCTCTCCCGTCGTGCATTCCTCCGCACGAGCATTGCGAGCGGCGCCTCTCTCGCCGCTGCGGCCGCTGGTGCGGCTCCCGCCGGCATCTACAGGCCGGGCACGTATTCCGCCAAGGCCTCCGGCATCGGCGAAGTCACGGTCACGATGACCTTTGACGCCGACCGCATCATCGACGTCGTGCTCGACGTCTCCCACGAAACCCCGGGGATCGGTCAGGCCGCCGCCGACACGCTCAAGAAGAACTTGATGGCCGCTCAGGCCGCCGAAATCGACGGCGTCTCCGGCGCCACGATCACGTCGAAGGCCGTCTCCAAGGCCGCCGCCAAGTGCATTGCGCAGGCCAAGGGCGAAATTCCCGTTGAAGTCATCTCCGACAAGAAGACCGACGAAGACGACGGCGACTGGCTCGGCAAGGAGCCCGAAATCGCCGAAAAGGACATCGTCGCCACGCACGAGACCGACATTCTCGTCGTCGGCTGCGGCACGGGCGGCCTCTTCGCCGTCGCCGCCGCTGCCGAAGCGGGCGGCAAGGTGATCGGCATCGACCGATTCGCCGTCGGCACGGGCATCCGCGAGGACCTCGGCGCCATCGACTCCCGCTACCAGAAGGCCTGGGGCACCAAGATCGACAAGTTCGAGTTCATCACGATGGCCACGCAGTACGCGGGCGGCCACATCCAGCAGGACCTCGTCAAGCTCTGGTGCGACAAGTCCGGCGAAGCCATCGACTGGGTCGGCGACCGCCTCGCCGAGCGCAACATCGAGCTCTGGCATGAGTCCGGCGACAAGAACGACGAAACCCGCTACAAGCACTTCGCCATCGGCCACTCTCCGAAGCTCCCGATCGATCCGAAGACGGGCAAATTCAAGATCACGCTCGCTCAGGTCGTCGAGCAGTACGCCGCCAAGAAGGGCGCCCGCTTCGACTACAACACGAAGATGGTCAAGCTCGAGAAGAAGAACGGCCGCGTGACCGGCGTCATCGCCGAGAACGCCGACGGCAAGTACGTCCGCTACAACGCCGCGAAGGGCGTCGTGGTCGCCACCGGCGGCTACGCCCAGAACTGGAAGATGATGGAGGCCCTGCAGCCCTGGAACCTCCGCATCATCGGCCGCTCCGGCGCCCTACCCGGCGCCCGCGGCGACGGCATCCGCGCCTGCCTCTGGGCCGGCGCCAAGATGGACGAGACGCACTCGATCATGATGTTCGACCGCACCGCCATCCGTCCCGACCAGCAGCCCGGCCCCGACACGGTCAAGTCCGGCGACAGCGGCTTCTTCTGGATCGGCTCCCAGCCCTGGCTCAAGGTCAACGCCGACGGCAGGCGCTTCATGAACGAATCCGGCACCTACGAGAACATCCTCCACGCCGACGAATATCAGAAGGGTCACTGCCACTACACGATCTTCGACTCCAATTGGGTCAAGTACGCCGAACAGTTCAAGATGCACGGCTGCTCTCGCCTCTTCCCGTTCGAAAACGGCGCCGAGCCCAACATTCCCTGGGAGGTCTTCCGTGACCGCATGCTCCCTGGCCTGATCGCCAAGGGCTACGTCCAGAAGGCCGACACGATTGAAGAGCTCGCCAAGAAGCTCGGTCTTCCGGCCGCCCAGCTCAAGGCCACGGTCGCCCGCAACAACGAGCTCTACCGCAAGGGTGAGGACGTCGACTACGGCAAGGAAAAGCACCGTCTCTCCGCCGTCGACAAGGCTCCCTTCTACGGTGCCAAGAACACGGGCTGGATGCTCTGCACCATGGACGGCATCCAGATCAACACCAACATGAACGCCATCGACACCGAGGGCAACCCGATCCCGGGCCTCTTCGTCATCGGCAACGACAGCGGCGGCTACTTCGCCAACGAGTACCCGAACCTCGCCACCGGCATGGCCTGCGGCCGCACGGTGACCTTTGGCCGAATCGTGGGCCGCATGCTCGCCAAGGCCTGATCCCGCGCACGGAAAGGGCACGCATCGAAAAAGGCATCTCACCTCGGATGCCTCCAGGGTCGCAAGAGAGGGAACAATCCTCCGGCGGCCCGCCCCCATCATCTTCAACCTTCCTCAAAACCACAACAGGACAAGGGCGCCGCGCCGATCCCGCACGCAGAACGCCCGAACTGATATGAAGCATTCCATCCTCTGCTGCGCCGTGACCGGCGCCCTCGCCTCCGGCGCCGCCTTCGCCGCCGACACTCAGATCTACGGCGTCATCGACACCGGTTTTTCCGTTCGCAACAACCAGTACGTCAACGGCAACAGCGACACCACCACCCGCATGGTCTCCGGCCAGTACATCGGCTCCCGCTTCGGCATCAAGGGCTCCGAAGACCTCGACAACGGCTACAAGGCCGGCTTCGTCCTCGAAAGCAGCATCAAGACCGACGACGGCTCCCTCGGTCAGGGCGGCCGCCTCTGGGGCCGCGAAGCCCGCGTCTACCTTTCCGGCGACTTCGGCGAAGTCAGCTTCGGCCGCGTCGGCCCGATCGTCGGCGGCAACGGTCCGTACGCCCGCTTCGGCCACGTCATGAACGCATTCTCCTGCGGCTGGGGCGACGTCGGCGGCAGCCTTCAGGTCGTCTCGCTCGGCTACGAATTCGTCGACAACGCCGTCACCTACCTTACGCCCAAGTTCGGCGGCCTTGACGCCGTCTTCCAGTACTCCTTTGGCGCCGACACGCAGTCCGACGCCTACAAGGACGGCACGGAAGGCAAGTCCAGCGTCGAGCGCATGTACGCAGGCGCCGTCCGCTATCAGAACAGCACGGTCCTCGTGTCCGCCGGCGTTGAAGGCATCAATCAGGATCAGCCGAGCGCCGACCGCAACGGCCTCGACGATGCACTCTCCTTCAACCTCGGCGGCAGCTATGATGCCGGCTTCGCCAAGTTCTACGTCTACAGCCAGGTCTTCCAGAATTACGCCAAGGCCGCCAAGGTCACGATGTTCTCCATTCCCTCCGGCGTCGACGGCTACGGCGTGAACCTCGGCTTCGAAACGAAGGCTCTCGGCGGCACGGTCAAGGCCTCCTTCGGCTGGGGCGACTTCGAAGGCAGCCACGCCGACAACCTGACGATGAAGACCTATCAGACGGCCCTCGGCTACAACTACCCGCTCTCCCGCCGCACGACGCTCTACACGGCCGCCGGCTGGATCCACAACGACTTCTCCGACGACTATGCGGCCGCCAAGCCCACCGCCGTCGAAAACGACTACGAATGGATCTGCGGCATCACGCACAAGTTCTGATGAAGAACAACCGGTTCTGACCGACGAAGGCCTGAGCTGACAGGCAGAAAAAACCAGAAGCAAGCGGGGACGGCCTCACGGCCGCCCCCGTTTGTTTTCATCCGCGCCACACTCCGGATCAGTCCTTCACGGGAATGATGAAGCGGCCGCAACACCTCCTTTCCGCGCCCGGCGCCTCAAGCTGCAGCTCGTGCACGAGCAGCGCGTCGCCCGCCTGCTCGAAGCCGAGCGCCTTCATCCTCTGGAAGGCGGGATGCTCGCCCTTCACGATGTCGGTCATCAGGAAGCCGTTCGGAATCCCGCTGAAGTGAAAGACGAAGGCCTTCCCGAAGCCCATGCGGCGCACAGCCTCGTTGACGGGAATTCCGTATTTCTTCAGAAGCGACTCCCGCACCGCAAAGCCCCAGTGCAGGTGCGACTCGTCGATCTCGAGCGACTGCGCGACGCACATCGCCGACTTCGTGACGGGGAGCCAGGCGCCCCAGGTCTTCAGGACGTCGTAGACGCACGACGTCTCAAGAAACTCGCGAGAATTCGTGTGGTAGAGAAACCAGTGCGGCTCCATGTTGCAGACCTCCCAGTCAACGGGCTTCGCACAACGCTCCTCAAACCAGAGGCGAATGCGCTCGTGCTCCTCGACCACGGCCTGCATGCGCTCGATCTGAGCGCGCATCTCGTCGACCTTGGCGTCAAGACATCCGACGGCCTCGTCGAGACCGCCCTCGAGAAACGGTCCCATTTCCTTGACGGAAATGCCGTAGTTGCGAAGCCTCATGTACTGAAGAATGCGGGCCGACTGGTCGAACCCGTAGTAGCGGTAGCCGCTCGCGCGCTGCGTGACGTCAAGCAGGCCGCTCTCCTGATAGTGCTTGAGGAATTCGGCCGTCACGCCGAGGTAGCGGGCAAAGTCGCCGATGCGGTACTGTCGGCAGTCAGTCTTCTTTTTCGTCGCCATGGTTGAGCCTGAATCCGTTTCATGAAGTGCAATGTCCATTCTCTCACGCCTCAAAGGGAAACGGTCGACACGCCTCGCCCCGACGGTGAAGAAGCGCCGCCCGTCTTGCGCTCCGCGCAAACCTTCTTTGCCTGCGCCTGCGTTTCGGGCCGTCCTCACCTTTGCTAGATTGAATCCCGTCAATCGGGATCCGCTCCCGAATCCGACCACCACAACAGGAGAAGACCATGAAGAAACTCGCACTGGCTCTGCTCGCCTCTCTGGCGCTCTCGACCGGCGCTCAGGCACTCGAAACGGGCGTGGCTCCCAAAGTCACCGAACTCGGCGTTTCGAATCCGACGACCGGACTCTACGTCGGCAACTCGTACTCGTTCTATAACTGCGGAGTTCACGGCTACGTCCGCGGCCTCACGCGCGCCGCCAACCGCACCTGGAAGGCCCGCCTGCAGACCATCAGCTCCGGGATGCTGAGCTGGCACAACGTCGAGGACTATCTTTTGCCGCACGAAATGGACACGTATGTCGTGAAGGGTACCGACAAGATGTTCGACGTCGTCTTCCTTCAGGGCATGTCGTCCGAGCCCATCGCCGCCAAGCGCGTGCCGACCTTCAGGAAGTATCTCGCGAAGCACGTCGAGACGATCCGCTCCAAGGGCTCAGTCCCCGTCGTGGTCGTCACCTGGGCCAAGGCCGACAAGATGGACAAGGACACCCGCCGCCTTGCCGACAGCATCATCGAAGAAGCCAACCGCAACAACGCGATCGCGCTGCCCGTGGGCCTTGCCTTCGCCGAAAGCCTGAAGGAGCGCCCCGACCTCGTGCTTCATCAGGCGGACAAGAGCCATCCGACCGCCGCAGGCTCCTACCTCTACGGCGCGCTCATCTACTCGCTCCTCTTCAAGGCCTCGCCCGAAGGACTCGACTTCCTCGGCGAATGCGAAAAACCCCTCAGGCCCGAGGACGCCGCCTACCTGCAGAAGCTTGCGTGGCGAGTCGCCACGGAGTTCTACGGCTGGAAATGACAAGAGACCAATAAAGGAGATTCATCATGATGTTTCGTCTGCTTCCCGCTGCGGCCATGACCGCAACGGCGCTCGCCGCCATGACGGCCGGCGCCGCCACCGTTGACGTCTACGGCGTCGTCGACACCGGCCTGCACTACGTCAAGGCCGACAGCGGCGACACGTCCGTGACCATGGACTCGGGCATTTCCAAGGGCTCCCGCGTGGGCCTCATCGGCTCCGAGGATCTCGGCGGCGGATACAAAATCGTCTTCAATCTGGAGACGGGCTTCAGCCTCGACGACGGCTCCTTCGACAACACCAAGAACCGTCTGTTCAACCGCAACGCCTACCTCGGCGTCGACTCTCCCTATGGCGAAGTCCGCTTCGGCCGACAGGGCGCGCTCGGATCGGGCGTCAACGGCTCGATCTTCCTCAACAGCTATACGGTCTTCGGCAACCTCTACAAGGAAGCCCAGGCGCTGCAGATCATCAACCATCAAGTCATGCGCGCCGACAACATGATCCGCTACGAATCGCCCGACATGGCAGGCCTGAGGCTCTACGGCGAATACTCCAACGGCGTGGACGGCGACGATGCCGTGCCGAGCTCGCAGCGCGACCGATTCGCCGCCCTCGGCGCCCAGTACCGCCGCGGTCCGTTCCGCGTCGTCTTTGTGGCCGACAACTACTTCTACGAGCGCGGCTCGAGCGCCTACAACCGAGACGACTCGCAGACCTACAACCTCGGCATCCGCTGGAAGCTCGACGACCTGACGCTCTACGGCGCCTATCAGTACGGCCACAACGTCGAGAAGGTGGGCAACCAGATGACGCGCTACAAGGACACCAAAAATACCCTGTGCGGCAATGAAGGCTTCGACAGCCACGCCGTCGTCCTCGGCGCCACCCATGAGGTCCTCGGCGGCAAGCTCAAGATACAGACGGGCTACGTCACGGGCGACTACGACACCTTCACGGTCACGGTCAAGTCGGGCAAGCGAACCGACGTCAAGGTCGAGGCCGACGCCTGGCAGATCGCGCTCGGCTATGACTATCCGCTCAGCAAGCGCACGTACCTCTACGCCGCCGCGTCCTACGTCGACCGCACCTACAAGGAGAACGGCAAGGAGGTCTCAGGCTCCAAGAAGACCGACACGGTCAGGGCCGCCATGCTCGGCATCTGCCACAGCTTTTGACAAGTTCTGAGCCCTGACGAACCAGGGGGCTTCCGTCCGCAGACGGCGGCCCCTTCTTCATCTCCGTGAATCCGATCCCTCATGCACGGCGCTTGCGGGATTCCGTGAACCGGATTTCCGTTCTCTCTGCAGGCGGATTGTCGGGCGGGAGCCCCACGAAGGAGCTCACGGCCCGCTCGTAGCCTGCAAAGGTGCTGCGCATGGCGGCCGCAAACCACTCGAAGAAGACGCGCACGCGCTTCATGTGCCAGGCATCGCGGTTCGTCACGATGTAGCACTCGACGGGCGGACGGCTCCAGCCCGGAAGGATCGGCACGAGCTTGCCTTCGGCAAGATCCTCGTAGATCTGCACGAGCGGCATGTCGGCCGCAACGCCCATGCCGGAGAGCACCGCCTCCCGGATCGCAAGCACGTCGGTCGAGCGCACGGCCGTGCCGTACTCGACGGGCGCGCTCACCGCGCCTCTGCAGAGCACCTTCGTCTCGGGACGGACGGGACCCGCGTAGATGTAGCCGCGGTGCTGCCTGAGCTGCTCGGGCGTGACGGGCAACCCGTTGCGGCTGATGTAGTCGGGACTAGCGACGGGAAGATAGAGATTTCTGCCGCGACTCACGTAGACGAGGCCCGGCAAGGTCGGCTCGCCCGTGATGACGGCCACGTCGACAAAGCCCTTCGCGACGTCGGCCTCGGTGCCGCCCGTCTGGATGTCGACCGAAATCCCGGGGTGCGCCTCGGTGAACTCGCGGATGAAGGGCACGAGCTTTCTCGTCGCAAAGCCCGGTGCGGACGAGAGCCTCACGCGGCCCGTGAGCGCGCGGTTGTCGTTGACGAGCGCCTCCATCAGACCATCGTGCGCTCTGAGTATCGTCTCCATGCGCTTCAGGGCAGCCTGTCCCGCCTCCGTCAGCTTCATCGGCCGCATGTTGCGGCGGATGAGCTCGCAGCCGAGCGCCTTCTCAAGCCCGCCAATCGCGCGGGAAATGCTCGAGACCTCCACGTCAAGCGCCTTGGCGGCCGCGCTGAGCGTGCCGCTTCGCGCGACGGTCACGAAGACGCGCCACGCCGAGAGGTCGTCCGTCTTGCTCATGATGAACTCCGGAAATCCTGATGATGCACATTCCGATCATAGCCGAGCGTCGTCTCCGAGTGACGCAATACTTTGCGTTTTTCGCAAAGTCATTTTGCGTTGCACGTGGTTGTGCGCTCCCTTGTGCGGCGGCAGACTTGTGCCATTACCAACACCGGGCGGCCGCATCCGGGCCGCCCCAAAGGACCTGAAAGTGAAAAAGGACGAATTCTTCTGGCTCAACGCCGTCAACCGCGCAACGGTCGTGACGGGCCTTCGCAACGGCCAGTTCGGCGAGGACCTCGCCCGCAGGGCGGCCGCCGGCATTGCGGCCGTCGAGGCCATGGGCGAGGCGGATCCCGCGCTTCGCGTCAAAAGCTACATCGCATGGGAGCCGCTTCTCATCAAGGCCGCGGGCCAGGGCGTGACCGCCATTCACGCGGGCCGCTCGAGCCAGGACATCCTCTCGACGCAGCGCACGGCGATCCTTCGCGACGAAACGCTTGAGTTTGCCGCAGGCCTCGAGGACGTGATCGGCGACCTGCTTGCGCTTGCCGAACGCCACGTCGACACGATCGTGCCGAGCTACACGAACGGCGTCGCCGCGCAGCCGACCTCCTACGCCCATCATCTCCTCGGCATCGCCGCCTCGCTCCTTCGCGTGCGCGAACGCCTCTCCGAATGCCACACCCGCTTCAACATGTGCGCGATGGGCGCCACCGTCCTCAACGGCACGGGCTGGCCCCTTAACCGCGACGCGATGGCCGCCGCGCTCGGCTTTCCGCGTCCCGTCGAGAACGCGCTCGACGCGACGAGCCTCGCGCCCGTGGACATGCCGCTCGAGGTCGCCTCGGCGCTCGCCGCCGCGGCCGTGCGCATCGGCTCGATGGTCGACGACATCATGGTCCAGTACGCACAACCGCGCCCCTGGATCATCCTGCAGGAAGGCGGCGAGAACACCTACGTCTCCTCGGCCATGCCGCAAAAGCGCAATCCCGGCCTCATGAACAACTGCCGCGAGGACTGCTCGGACGTCATCGGCGAGATGAACGCGGCCTTCCTGCGCGCGCACAACGTCGTGCCCGGCATGATCGACGGCAAGCGCGTCGAGAAGAACGCCCGCATGATGAAGACCGCCATGACGATGCTCGCGCGCTTTCGCAAGGTGCTCGCGGCGCTCACGATCAATCCCGCCCGCGCCCTCGAGGAACTCAACAGCGACTGGACGGCCTCCCAGGAAATCGCCGACCGCCTGATGCGCGACCACGGTCTGCCCTTCCGCATCGGCCACCACATGGCGAGCCGCATGGTCGGCTGGGCCCGCGCCAACAACGTGCTCCCGCTCGAATTCCCCTATGCGCAGATGCGCCGCATCTACCGCGAGGAGGTCTCCGAGGAATACCCCGAAGGCCCCGCCGAGCTTCCGATGAGCGAGGAGGAATTCCGCGCCGCGCTCGACCCGAGGAGCATCGTCGCCGCCCGCCGCACCGCCGGCAGCGCCTCGCCCGCCGAGGTGAGGAAGATGCTTGAGGCCGACGCAGGCAGGCTCGCCGCCCTGCGCGCCGAACGCGAGGCCGAAGAGGCCCGCGTCGCGAAGGCCCTCGAGGACCTCGACGAAGCCTTCAGGAAGCTTCTCTGAAGCCAGAGCTGAAAACGTCCGAACAAACTGGAGAACAACATCATGCAAACACTCATGCCCTGGATCGCGGTCGCCGTGACGATCGTCGCCGGCTGGGCGCTCATCAAGCGCTACCAGACGCACATGGTCCTGCTCTTCGCGGGCCTCGTCCTGCTGCTCTGCGCCGCAGGCCTCACCGACGCGAGCTTCCTGCCCAAGGGCGTGAAGCCCTCGGGCTTCTTCCTCTTCGACATCTTCAACACCCTGAAGAGCATCGCCACGAAGCAGAGCGCCGGCATCGGCTTTCTCATCATGACTGCGGGCGGCTTTGCGGCCTACATGGACCGCATCGGCGCCGCACGCGCGCTCGTCGACATCGCCGTCAAGCCGCTCAGCATGCTCAAGGCGCCGTACCTCGTGCTCGTGGGCGGCTACCTCGTTGGCCAGATCCTCGTGATGGTCATTCCGTCCGCAGCCGGCCTTGCCATGCTGCTTCTCGTCGCGCTCTTCCCGATCCTCAAGGCCGTGGGCACCTCGGCCGCATCGGCCGCGGCCGTCATCGGCACCTCCGCCGGCATGACCTTCGCGCCGACGGCGGGAACCGCCAACCTCGCCGCCAAGGTCGCGAACCTCGACCCGATCATCTACCTCGTGCAGTACCAGCTCGTCCTTGCCATTCCGACGCTCATCGTCGTGTGCATCGCGCACTACTTCGTGCAGCGCCACTATGACAGGAAGAACGACGACGTCTACTCCGAAGCCGCCGAGGTGAAGGCTTCCGACGCGCCCGCCGCTCCGAAGTGGTATGCGATCTTCCCGGTCCTGCCGATCGTCCTTCTCATCATCTTCTCGAAGCTCGTCGTCACGTCCATCAAGCTCGACACGATCTCCGCGCTCTTCATGGTCTGGGTCGGCGTCGTCATCGTCGAGATCATCCGCACGAAGTCCGTCAAGAAGGTCTTCAAGGACGCCATGGCCATGTTCCAGAGCATGGGCAAGATGTTCGCGGGCATCGTCGCCCTCATCATCTGCGCCGAGTTCTTCGCCACGGGCCTCAAGGTCTCCGGCCTCATCGACGCGCTCATCAACTCCGCCCAGGGCATCGGAGCGGGCATGGGCGTCATGACCGTCATCCTCACGGCCATCGTCTCCGCCGTCACGTTCCTCACGGGGTCGGGCGTCGGCGCCTACTCGTCCTTCGCCTCGCTCGCTCCCGACGTCGCCGCGGGCCTCGGCGGCTCCGTCGCCGCACTCGTCACGCCGATGCAGTTCGCCTCCGGCATGCTGCGCGCCATGAGCCCGGTCGCAGGCGTCATCATCGCCGTCGCAGGCGCTGCGGGCATCTCGCCCATGGCCGTCGTGCGCCGCACTTGGATCCCGATGATCGCAGGCATGTTCACCACGATCATCGCGAACATGATCTTCTTCGGATAAACAGAATCCGACCAAAAGTCCCCTGCTCCTCGGAGCGAGTCGGGCCGCCCGTTCATTCGGGCGGCCCGACTTGCATCAGCTCAGGAGAAACTTCACCTCGGCCCGCCAGGGCGCCGCGAGGCTGCGCCACCTTTCGGTCTCCACCGACGCCCAGGCCTCGGCCGCACCCGCATAGTCCTTCAGATTGTAGGCGCAAAGCCCCGAGAGGAAGCGCCAGCGGTCCCGCTCGGCAGGCTTCGTCTCGCTTTCGGCGAGCCTCATCGCGCCCTTTCTTGCACCCGTCCAGTCCTCCTCGGCAAAGGCAAGCTCCACTGCCATGCGCTCGCGCCCGTTCCCTGCGCCGCCGTCCCCCGCCTTTCTCAAGAGCTCGAGTGCCTCGGCCCTGCGGCCGCACTTCACGAGAAGAGCCGTCTGCAGCATGCGCCGCTCCTCGGGCTTCCAGGCTTCGGGATGCTCCTCGAGGATGCGAAGCGCCTTGGTCGGCGCGTCATGCTCGATCACGAGCGAAAGAAGAAGCGGCACGAGACGCTCGTCAAGGCGTCCCGCCTTGCGGGCGCTCGAGAGAATGTCGAGCGCCTGACGTCCGTCGCCCGCCTGCTGCACGAGCGAGCCCCATCTGCTCCAATAGGGCGTCTCGTTCCAGTCGCGCACCATCACGGGCAGGAAGGCCCGCTCGGCCTTCACGTCGCCGAGCGAGGCGCAGAGCGCGAGCACGAAGTCGCCGCGCGCCCGGGCAGGTGCGATGCCGTAGGCCTCCTTCACGCGGGCGAGCGCCTGACGGTCGCGTCCGAGCTCGTGCAGCGCATAGGCCGCCAGCGTCATCATCTCCGCCGTCTCGGCGCGTTCGGTCGCCGTGCGCGGCATGCCCTTCACTTCAATCCAGGCGTCCACGTGTCCGGGCACGGCCTCAAACCGCTCGCTCTGATAACCCAGCTGGGCGGCGAGCTTCAGAAGTCCCGGCCTCTGCTCGGGCGAAGGCTTGAGCTCGAGAAGCACGAGCGCCGCACCGTAGGCCGCCTGATGGCGACCCGACGCGATGCCCCAGCGAAGCATCAGGTAGGCGGCCATCGTGCGCTCGGAGGCGGCGCCCTTCGACCAGCGCTTCGAGAAGGACTCGACCAGCACGCCCGCTGCCCGAAGCCCCTCGGCGTCACCTTCCCTGACGGACTGCAGCTTCATGTCGACCGCACGGTACTCCTCAAAGGCGCCCGCCCTGACGGGCGAGGCCGCGAGCATGCAGGTAAAAACCGCAACGGCCGCAAGGGCAGCGACGGACTTCAGGGGCGGACTCGGAATCAGCTTCATCATTTCTCCAGCTCATAGCGGATGGTGAGGCGCTGCCACGCGGGTTCCGCGGGCGGCATGAAGGCCCAGCGGCGCACGACGCGCAGGGCGGAGGCGCGGAAGACGCCCTCGGGCTTTTCGCGCACGACGCGCACATCCTCGACGCGGCCCTCGGCGTTGATGCGCAGGTCCATGACGACGTAGCCCTCGATGCCCTGCTGCTTCGCCTTCACGGGATACTGAGGCGGCACCCTGTGCACGGGCCTTGCGAGCGCGATCGAGCTCACGGCGGGCGCTGAGGGCGCTGCGGCGGCGGGAGCGGCGGGCGACTCGAACGAAAAATCGGGCACGGTCATGACGCGATCGACCGTGGGCCTGCCGATCTCGTACTTCGGCATCGGCAGGCCGGCCGCGGCTATTGCGGGCGACTCGAAGGCGAGCGTGACGGGCTTCGGGGGCGCCGACACCTCGGGCACGGTCTCAGCCGTGACGGGGACCTCCTCGGGCGGCGTCTCGTCGGGCGCCTCGGGCGGAGGACCCGACCAGTAGACGACGGGAAGCGTCACCGCGCGCTTCGCCTCATGCCGTCCGCCCATCGTGAGCATCAGGATGAGCGTGAGCACCGCGCCCGTCACGACGAGGGCCGCCAGGGCGGCGGCGAGGCGCTCAGGAATGCCCTGCGTTGGTTGCAACGGCCACATTGGCGACGCCTCCCATACGGATTTGGTCGATGACTTCGATGAGCAGGCCCGAGGGCACGAGCCTGTCGGCGTTGACGACGACGCTCACGGGCCTGCCCGCGGCCGCGCCGCGCACGAGTCCCGTAACCTCCTCCTTGCCCACCTGCCTGCCGTCGAACCAGATGATGTTCGAGCGGTCCACGCTCACGACGAGTGCCTCGGGGGCCGACTTGTCGTGCGAGGCCGTCGACGGGCGCTCGACGTCGAGCGTCTGCGTCTGCGTGAAGCTCGCAGTGAGCACGAAGAAGATCAGCATGATGAAGACGATGTCCATCATCGGTGTCATGTCGATGCCCGCGTCACGCTCGCGGCCGTCCCTGTGTTCAAATCTCATGATCAAACCTCATTTCATTTTTCCTGAACCTGCATTCAGGACCTGCAGCACGAGGGCCGCATGAACCTGCGCAGCCTTGCGCGCACCTTGTCCGCAAGGCGGTCGGTCCTTCGCTCGAGGCGGTGCACGGCGAAGACTCCGGGAAGCGCCGTCACGAGTCCCGCAAGGGTCGTGAGGAGCGCCGCGCTGATGCCGCCCGTGAGGCCGCCGGGGTCGGAGCCCCCTGCGGCGGAGAGCGTCTCGAAGCTCTCGATCATCCCGGTCACGGTGCCGAGAAGTCCGAGGAGCGGCAGGAGCGCCACGATCACTCTGGCCCAGACGGCCTCGGCCGCGGCCGTGCGCCTCACGCGCACAAGGGCCGCCTGCATCATGCGGCGGCGCGACGCGGCGGTCGCGGTCGCCCACTCGAGGGCGGGCGCGGCGGTGGCGGCCGTCCAGGCCTTCTCCGCGTCCTTCAGGCGCCTCGCGCCCGTGAGAAGAATCATCCAGAGCACCGTCGAGAGGACGAGGATCGCCCAGAGGACGTGCCCGCCCCTGTCCATCAGGAGCGAGAGGTCCTCGAACCACCAGAAGCCTGCAAGTGCTTCGTTCATGGCGCCTCCCCGACTCACTCGTCCCTGCGGCAGGCGCCGCAGCAGCCCGCGGCCTCGCGCACGGCAAGGGTCGAGGCGGCTTCCTCGAGATGCGAGAAGAGCGCGTCGCGCTTCGTCTTCACGGCGCAGTGAAGAAGCAGGATCGGAATCGCGGACACAAGGCCGAGCTCCGTCGTGACGAGCGCCTCGGCGATGCCGCCCGCCAGAAGGCCGGGCTCGGCCGAGCCGTGCTCGCTCATCACCGTGAAGGTCTCGATCATGCCGCTCACAGTCCCGAGCAGACCGAGAAGCGTCGGAATGCCGGCGAGCACCGCAAGCGTCGCGACGCCGCGCTCGAACCCGGGACGCTCGGCGACGATCGCCGCATCGAGCTTCGCCTCGAGGAGCTCGTCCGTGCTCTCCTTCGCGGCCGCGAGCATGCGGCCGAGCGAATTGTCCTCGCGCGGATTCTCCATGTCCTCGAGCTGCCTGCGCACACGCCTTTCCTCAAGGGCGAGCGCCGTCCAGCGCAGGAAGCCCAGAAGAAGCGCCGCAGCAGCCACGAGTCCGATGAAGATGCCGATGACGCCTGCGGGCTTCATCCAGGCCCAGGCCGAATGACGCTCGGCGTAGCCCGCAAGCAGCCTGCCGAAGGACGGATCAAGCGCCACAACGCCCGCTGGAATGCCGGGATCGTCCGCAAGGCGACGCCAGGCGCGCTCTGAAGGCAGATATCGGAGCCACGCGCCGTCCCCCGCCTTCGCGGCAAAGGGACCGTAGAGCGTCACCGTGCCCCTCGAGGGCGCGCCCGCAGCATCGTAGATCACGGCGTCCTCGACCGTCCTCACGCCCGCCGACCCGGCGACGGCCCCGAGGGCCCTCACCCAGTGGCGGCGCAGGCGTGCGACGCCGTCCGTCTTCGAGACGGGCGCATCGTCCATGAAGGCCTTGCTCCTGCCGATCTGGGTCTTCATCACCGATTCGGTGAGGAGTCCTTCGTGCCTTTCGATCGAGGCGAGCACGGCCTCGACCGAGGCCCTCTCCTTCTCGAGCTTCGCGCGCCTCTCGCGCACGCGCTCCTGAGCGGCCGAAACGGCTTCCTCAAGCGCTGCAACCTCGGCCTCGAGCGACTTCTTCGTTCGGGCGGCCTCGTCACGGGCCGCGCCTGCAGCGGCGGCGGACGCCCTCATGGCATCGACGGCCGCCTTCGCATCAGCCGCCTCGACCCTCGTCCCCTGAGCGACAGCTCGGTATACGTCGTCAAGCGTGGTGGCGTGCGCAGCCGTTCCGGCAAGAATGCCGGCAGCAACGACTGCGGCAAAAACGGTCCTCTTGAAAACACGGGAGATCATCACTTCGCCTCCTTCACGGCCTCGCCGAGGAGCGACTCGGCGACGAGCATCAGATCGGGCGCAGCGGCGCCCGAAGCGGTCTTCACGGCTTCGGCGAGCATGGCGGCATCCTTTTCGGAGAGCTCGCGCCAGCCGTCCGCGGTCTCGATGCGAGCTCGGCGCCCGTCCTCGGAGACCTCTGCGTGAAGAAGCCTGCCGATGCGCAGGAAGACGGCGAGCGCGCCCGAGTCGTTGACACCGCGGTCGGCGCCGACCGTGAGGCCGTAGCTCGCCTCCACCTGCCAGGCATCAAGGAGTACGTCCATCTTCTGGCCGTCGGTGAGCGTCGGATCGGCAAGCACGGCGCGCAGGTTCTCGAGCCTCGCCCGGCGTTCGCCCGAAAGAAACTTCCTGTCCGCCGCCACGACCTCGGCGAGCGAGGCCGCCATCTCGTCCATGAGGGGCCCAGTCTCCATGCGCATTCGGCGCACGGACTCACGCTCCGCCTCGATGGCGGCCTCGGAGGCCTCGAGACGCGAGAGGGATGCGGCGAGCTTGTCGCGGTAGTGCGCAAGAAGCCTTGCCTCGCGCTCCTCCATCCGCCTTGCGGCCTCGGCGTCGTCCTTTCCGTCGACGAGGCGGGCGAGCTCGGCGCCCGCCTTCTGCGCGGCAGACGTGCCCGCGGCGTCACGCTCGAGAATGTCGGGCAGGCCGGCCGCGCCTGCGGCACCCGCCATCATGAAGGCCGACGCAAGCGCGAGGGCCGTTTTCCTGAAGTTCGTCATCACTTGTCTCCGGCCGTCGCGGCGCTCCTTCGGTCCGCGGGCGTCATCATGTAGGTGCGGGGCTCGTCCCCGAAAAGCGTTGCGAGAAGTCTGTTCGTGTCCTCGAGGCCGATCGCCTCGAACCGTGCGGTCCTCCCCGCGAGATCCTCGAAGGCCGTCCTCGAGCCGTCCGTCATGGCGGCGGACTCGCACCAGTAGTAGGCGTCGCGCACGTCGCGCTCATGGCGCACGCGCCACTCGGCCTTGAGCTCCTCGAAGGCCGCCGCGTCGATGCCCGTGCGGGCGAGTGTCTTCAGAACCTCGTCGGCGCGCCTTGCCAGATCCTCGGCCCTCGCGGGCGCGGACGTGAAGTTGAGGCGGCCGATGAAGTACGGGGCGGGCTCCTTCACGAGGAGCGGATTGAGGTTCACAACGTAGACGCCCGAGGCCTTCGTCCTGAGCGACTCGCGCAGCGCGCGGTTCGCCGCATAGCCGATGAGGCTCAGCCTGTCGGCGTCGGCCTCGCTCCAGGGCATGGCGGACCGATAGTGCATCTGCACCATGGCCTTGTCGGCCGTGGCCCAGGGCCAGACCTTCACGCCCGTGCCGGACGCGGGCCTCACGCCCTGATCGCGCCAGAACTCGAAACCCTCGCCGCGCTTGGCGAGCGAGGCGAGCCAGGGTGCCGCCTCTTCATAGGTCTTCTCGACGGAGTCCCTCGTAACGATCGTCACCGTCATGCGCGACGGGTCGCCGAGGAGCTTCGCCTCAAGGGCGGAAAGCTTCTCGGTCGAGGCGAGCGCATCCACGTCGTCCCTGCCTGCGACCATCGTGCCGCCCGCCGTGAACGCATCGCGGGCGATTGCGTCCATGAAGCGGCGCTCGGCGGGTGCATGCTCGAGGTCCCTGATGCGGTCGCGCCGCATGTCGGCGAGCGCCTTTTCGTCGAACCTCGGAGCGGAGAGCCTGGCGTGCAGGATCGCCATCATGGCGGGCACGCCCTCAGGGTCGGCCTCGGCCCTGATGCCGTGGTGGAGCTGTTCGGCGTAGCTCATCACCGAGACCTTTGCGTCCCTTGCAACACGGCGGATGTCGGCGGCCGTAAGAGAGCCGATCCCGGACCTCATCGGCAGCGTGAGTGCGGCGGGCACGGCGAGAAGGCCGTGATCGACCGCGGACGTGCCGCCCGCAAGCCTCAGGTTGAGGGTCGTCCTGCCCGTGAGCGACGGATCCTCGATGATCACGAGCTTCAGGCCGTTGGCGAATTCGAATCGACGGGCGCGGCCCGAGCCCGTGGGCGACGGCAGAACCGTCGTTTCGGCCGTGACGGGACCGGCGGGCGGCGTGAGATCGAGCGACACGGTCCTCCTCACCTCGGTCCAGGGCTTTGCGGGCGAGGCGACGCCCTTCGTCCAAGCGGCGCGAAGCGAGGCCTTCGACGTCTTCTCGGAGGCGCCCGCAACGGCGCCGAGCTTGACGCGGGAGGCAAGGAGCGCTGAGGCGGAGGCCCTGACGTGGTCCGCCGTCACCTCGGCGAGGAAGGCCGAGACCATTTCGTCCTGCTGCGTCTCGTCGAGCATCGGCAGCCGGTAGACGACGGCGTCGGCGAAGTCGTCGGCGACGCTCGCGTTCGAAATGCGCACGGCGGCGAGCCTGCGGCTTCGGACCGCGTCGCGTCTTGCCCTCACGGCGGCGTCGAGCTCCTCCTTCGAGGGTCCGAAGGCGGCGAGCGTCTTCAGGGCACCCGAGGCGCGCTCAAGTGCGGCCTCAAGCGGCTCGTCCGTGCCGGGGCGCGCAAGGAGCAGAACCTGCGTCTCGGAGGGCGACAGGATCCAGCTCGACTCGGGCGCCTGAAGCGAGCCCTGTCCGCCGTTTTCTTTCATGAGCGCGAAGCGGCGGCCGAGGATGTCGAGGGTGAGGCGCTCGATCGTCTCGCGCCACGCCTCGTTCACCGTGTCGGAGGTCGACTCGAGCGTGCGCTGGAGTTGGATCTGCACGAAGCGGTCCGAGACCTCGGGGTCGAGCACGAGCGTCGTCAGGCGATCCTCGTTTGCAACGGGTTCGAAGCGGCCCCAGTCGGCGGGCGTCTCGAGCCCGCGGGCAGGTTCGGAGGCGAAATAGCGCTCGATGAGCTCGTCCGCCGTTGCCTCGTCGAAGGCGCCCACGAGAAGGAGCGTCATGTTCTGCGGCGAGTACCAGCGCTCGTAGAAGGCCTTCGCGCGCTCGACGGGCGCCGTGCGGATCACGTCGATGAGACCGATCGGATCGCGGTCGCGCGAAGCGCTTCCTTCGTAGCGAAGGGTCTGGAGCGGCCCGTTGATGCGTGCGCCCACGCCTTCCCTCAGGCGCCACTCCTCGACGATGATCTCGCGTTCACGCTCGAAGGCCTCGGGCCTGAACGTGATGTTGAAGGCCCATTCGCGCATGATGTGCAGAGCCGTGTCGAGCCCCGTGCGGGTGGCCTGGGGGACGGAGAGCCTGTAGGTGGTGCCGCCGAGAGACGTGACGGCGTTGACGTCCGCGCCGAGCATGATGCCGTCGGCCTCAAGCGCCTTGAAGGCGCTCTGGTCGGGGAAGTCACGCGTGCCGTTGAAGGCCATGTGCTCGACGTAGTGTGCAAGCCCGCGCTCCTCCTCGGTCTCCTGAAGGCTGCCCGCGCGCACGACGAGGCGCGCCTCGAGGCTGCCCGTCGCATCCCTGCGCGGATAAAGGAACACCGTCATGCCGTTGGGCAGAACACGGCGCTTCATGGCGGATGCCGTCGGAAGCACGCCTTCGCTCACGGTCGCCTCTCTGCGGGCGGCTTCGGCGCCGCCCGTGCGGTCCGCGGCGGTGCAGCCCGTCATGATGAAAAGCGCCTCGCACACGGCCGCGGCCAGCAGTGCGGCGCGCAGGCCTGTCCTGATTTTGTTCATGCTCGTTCTCCGAGATCGTAGAGGCGGTCCGCAATGCGATGGACCGCGGGCTGGTGCGAGACCAGAAGGAAGGTGGTGTCGGGGAGCCGCTCCCTGAGGAGCGTCAGAAGCCTGACGGCGAGCGCGTCGTCGAGCCCCGAGGTCGTCTCGTCCATGAGGACGGCGGCGGGTCTTGCGAGCAGCAGGCGCGCGAAAAGCACGCGCTGCTGCTCGCCGCCCGAGAGCGTGTTCATCCAGCTGCGGGGCTCATCTTCGTCAAGAAGCGGGACGAGCCGCTCTAGCCCTGCGTCGCGAAGCGCGGCCTCGCAGCCGCTCCTCGAGACGGCATCAGCACCGTGCGGATAGGCAAGCAGCTCTCTGAGCGGCATCGGCGCGAGCCACGTGCGCTGCGTGAGCCAGACGGCGCCCGGCCTGTTTTCAAGATGTCCCTCGACCCAGGGCCAGAAGCCCGCGAGGGCGCGAAGGAGCGTGGTCTTGCCGATGCCGGAAGCACCCCTCACGACGGTGAGGCGGCCGGGCTCGGCCCCGAGGCAGAGGTCTTCAAGAAGCGGCTCGCCCGTCTTCGAGCGCACGAGGCCGCAGGCGGCGACGTGCTCGCCCTGCCTGACGCAGCTTCCCGGAAGGGGCGCGCTCAGGGCGGCCTCGAAGCCCGCGAGTCGGTCGACCGTGGCCGACCACTCGGCGATGTCGCGGTAGGCGTAGATGAACCAGCCGATAGCGGAGGCGACTTGTTGGAAGGCGATGCGGATCTGCATGAGGCCGCCGAGCTGGATGGCGCCCGAGAGGAACTTCGGGAGCGCGAAGAAGATGGGCACGAGCTGCGTCACCTGGCCGAAGCCCACGGTGAAGAACGCGAGGTCTCGCTCCCTGTTCATGAGCGAGCGCCAGTTGTCGACAATACGCTCGAACGAAGCCCTGAGCCTCGCCTGCTCGGCCTCCTCGGCGCCCAGGCCCGCAATCGACTCGCCGTGGCGGCGGATGTCGAAGAGCGAGGTGCGGAAGTCGGCCTCCCGCCTCTGCTGCTCGAAGTTGAGCTTCATCAGGGGACGGCCGATCACGTGCGTGAGCCCCGTCGCGACGAGCGTGTAGCCGATGCAGGTCCAGACCATGTAGCCGGGAAGCGCCCACTCGGTGCCGAACATCGTCCACTCGAGCGTGCCCGACAGCGTCCAGAGGATGGTGACGAAGCTCACGATGGTGAGGAGCGAGCGCAGGAAGGAGATGACGAGCGTGAGCGACGATTCGATCAGGAGCCGCACGTCCTCGGCGATTCGCTGGTCGGGGTTGTCGGGCTCAAGGCCCGCGAGCTGCAGGCGGTAGTGGCGGCCGTCGGCGGAGAGCCAGCGGCCGAGCAGGTCCTCGGTCATCCAGCGGCGCCACTCGATCACGAGCTTCTTGCGCAGCCAGTCCGCATAGACGAGGACGAACACGAAGGCCGCGACGATCGCGATGAATTCCAGAAGAAGCGGGTAGATCGTCCCGCCGTCCATGGCCTGAATGGCATTGAAGAAGGCGCCGTTCCAGGTGTTGAGGCGCACGGAGAACCAGACGGTCGAGAGCGACAGGCCGATGACGGCCAGAAGCAGCAGGCGAGCGCCCGTGCGCCCTGTGCTCTGCATCCAGAAGGGACGCACGAGCCGCCAGAAGGTCTTGAGCTGATGCATGGGACTTGTATTGAAGTGAGGAGCGGGCCGGGCGGCGGAGTCGTCCGCCGTCCGGCCGGGTCAGGATTTGAATGAGGCCCGGCTGAGCCTCGGCTGAAGCCGGAGCGCGGATCAGTAGTCGTAGGAGAGCTGGACCCAGAACTGGCGGCCCGGATCGTAGCTCTTGTACTGGGTGCCCTTGTAGACGAAGACGTCAGAGGCGTTGCGGTTGTTGGTCACGTTGTAGACCTCGAGCGAGACGCCCACGCCGCGGGCCCAGTCGGGTCTGTAGAGGACCTTCGTGTCCCAGGACCAGGCGGAGGCGAAGTCGACGCGGCTGTACTTGCGGATCTGCTCGGTCATCGGGCCGTACTCGCCCTCGTGCGTCCAGGCGTAGTACTCGCCGTCGTCGCGCACGGCCTGGCTACGGTCGAGCGAGAGGTGCAGGAAGTTGTACCAGGTGAGTCCCCACTGAGCCCATTCGGACGTTGCCTCGAGGTCGAACTTCACGGGAATGTTGAAGTCGGTCGAGTCGAGGTCCTCGGCGTCGATCACGCTGCCGTCGTACCAGACCTTGTCCATGTTGACGGTCTTGCCGGACTCGAGCTCGCTGTAGCCCTGGTCGATTGCTGCGTTGCTCTTCGTCTCCTGCCATGCGGCGGAGAAGCGCACCCAGTGGTTCGCCTTCGCGAACTTGAGGGGCGCGGTGTTGTTGATGCTGAAGATCACGGAATCGTGCTCGGACTCGCCGCCGTTGTAGAACTCGCGCACAAAGCGCGTGTCGTAGCCGCTGCCCTCGGTCCTCGAGCGCGAGCGCACCTCGCCGTGGCCGTTGCGGTGCACGTAGGCGGCGGATGCGGACCAGTCGCCGAGGCGCTGCGTGAGGCCGATGCTGAACTCGTCGCTGAAGGGTGTCTTCAGGCGCTCGAGGCCGTCGAAGTCGTTGGCGGCGAACCAGCCGTCGGCGGCGGGACTGTCGTCGGAGGCGTAGTCGTAGATGTTCTCCATCCCGCCGTTCTGCGCTTTGTAGAGCGCGTAGGTGAGGATGTTGCGGCCGTAGTAGCGGTTGGCGCCCACGGTGATGACGGAGCCGCCGTTGCCGAAGAGGTCCCACGAGGTCGTGAAGCGCGGCGCGATGTTGACGTCCTTCGTGAAGTCGTCGTACTCGGCGCGCAGGCCCGTGCGGATCACGAAGTCGCCCACGCCCATCCTGTGCTCGCCGAAGAGCGCCGCCTGGTTGTAGTCGGCCTCGTACGTGCCCGCCTTCCAGCGCGTCGTGTAGAAGTCGGTCTGCGAGAATTCGCCGTAGTCCGACTGCATCACGGACTGCGTGACGCCCCAGCGGTAGTAGTTGCTGCCGCGCCTGTACTCGGCGTGCGTCGAGGAGAGGTCCGCGCCCGCGCTGAACTGATGGCTGACGCTGCCGACCATGACGGGCTCGCAGTCCATCCTCGTCTTCGCGTTGATGACGGACTGCGTGCTCTCGAGGTCCCCGAGACCGCCCGAGGCGGCCGAGGTCATGCTCGTCGTTGAGGTGCTCCCCGTGTCGTCCATGCCGATCGTATAGCGGTCGAGCTGCGTCCAGTTCTTGACGTCGCTCGTGCGCTTGTCGGTCATGCGCGTGTACGCGAGGGACGAGTCGAGCACGCCCGCCTTCATGCGGTGCTTGACGCTGGCCGTCAGGTTGAGGCCGTCGTGGTGATCCTCGTAGCCGGAGTCGGCGACCGTCGTGAGGAAGCCCTTCGACTCGTAGCCCGAATAGGTGAGCGCGAGACTCGCCTCCGTCCAGGGCGTCGCGTAGAGCGTGGCCTTCGCGAAGAAGTTGTCGGCCGTGCGGCGCTGCGTCTGCGTGCCGCCCGCGACCGGCGTCTCAAGAACGCCCCAGCCGGTCCAGTTCTGGTCGTCGGGCACGATGGAGACTCGGGTGCCCGGCACCTGAACGGTCGGGATCTTCGACTCGCGGCGGGTGTAGCCCACGACGACGCCGAGATTGTCGGTAATGCCCCATTCGCCCGTGAAGCCGTAGGTCTTCTTTTCGAAGTCGGTCTGGAACTGGGCGGGCTTCGAGACGTCCGCGTCGCCCGAGCCGACGTCGAGCGCGGAATCGGTGTGGATGCGGCTCCAGCCCGACTTCGTCATGCGGCCGAACACGCTGATGTGGTTTTCGCCCGACCAGCTGCGGGTCTGAGCGTCGATGACGCCGCCCGTGAAGCCGCCGAAGGAGGCGGGAATGTTGTGGTCGTAGACGGTAACGCTGTCGATGAGGCGGCTGTCGACGTAGAAGCCCTGCTCGTCCGAGCCGCCGAGGCGCGTCGTCGTCACCGAAGTCTGCTCGGCGGGATCGAGGTCGCTGTTGGTCGAGATGCCGTCGAGCGTGTAGTTGTTCTGATAGGCGACCGAGCCGTGGATCGAAATGTTCGACGGCTTGATCTCGCCCATCTGCAGAGAGCCGTCGCCGTGATTGGAGAACTGGACCGCAGGATTGCTCTTGAGGAGGTCCGTGATGTTGCCGTCCTCCGTCGGACGCCTGACGATGTCCTCGCGGGTGAGATGCGTGAACGACGTGAGGCTTTCGCCCGCACGGTCGCGCACGACGACGGATTCGCCTTCGTCTGAGGCTGGTTCGGCGGCGTCCGCCTGCGCAGGCTCCTCGACGGCGCGCGCAGCCTCTTCGGTCGAGGCCCAGGCGGGAGCCGTCGCGGCAAGCACGGCGGCGGCAATGAGAGTTCGGTGAAGCACCATGATCCGGTAGTCCGATTGAAAAAAGTCCAGAGATGTGCCCGTGCGCCCACGGGCGCGCAGTTCCCCGAATCTTATATGAGAATGGTTCTCATTCTTTCATTATTCTTTCTATCTGCGGATGCTTCTCATTTGCATTCGCCTATGGTGGACGACGATCATCACATAGTTGAGAATGACTCTCGCCTACTCGCAGTGCGAAAGAGCGTGGGCAAGTGCCGTCACCCGTCCTCGGACACGTTCGGGGTCGGACGCGCGGACCGATACCGCAAACACGTGATGTCTTTACGCAAATCCCAAGGGTTTACCCGCGGCTCATTCAGGCAGGAATCCGCGGCCGTCCGGGATCCAGAGAACGACGAAGCCCCTCGTCCGATGCAGGACAAGGGGCTTTCCGGAATTTCATTCATGCACGCCCGAAGGCGCGCGGACTGCGTCCGTCATTCGAGCACGGCGCCGCTCATGCCCGAGGTCACGAGCTTGGCGTAGCGGGCGAGGTAGCCCGTCGTGATGCGCGGGGCGCGGGGCTTCCAGGCGGCCCTGCGTCGGGCGAGCTCCTCGTCGGTGAGGTCGACGCTGATGGTGTTCGCGGGGATGTCGATCGTGAGCATGTCGCCTTCCTCGAGGAGTCCGATCGGACCGCCCACGGCGGCCTCGGGCGAGACGTGGCCGATGGCGGCGCCGCGAGTTGCGCCCGAGAAACGGCCGTCGGTGATGAGCGCGACGCATCCGCCGAGGCCCGAGCCCATGATGGCGGAGGTCGGGTTGAGCATCTCGCGCATGCCGGGACCGCCCTTGGGACCTTCGTAGCGGATCACGACGACGTCGCCGGGATTGATGCGGCCGCCGTAGATGGCCTCGAGCGCATCCTCCTCGCAGTCGAAGACGCGGGCGGGCCCCGTGTGCACGAGCATTTCAGGGGCCACGGCCGAACGCTTGACGACGCAGCCGTCGGGCGCCACGTTGCCCTTGAGGACGGCGATGCCGCCTTCCTTCGAGAACGGATCGGAAACGGGACGGATGACCTCGGCGTCGAGTATCTCGCGACCCTCGATGTTCTCGCCCACGGTTTTGCCCGTGACCGTCGGCAGGTTCGTGTGGAGCAGACCCGCGCGGGCGAGCTCGTTCATGACGGCGGGGATGCCGCCCGCCTCGTCGAGCTCCTCGATGTAGCGGTGGCCCGCAGGAGCGAGGTGGCAGAGGTTGGGCGTGCGCGCGCTGATGGCGTTGGCCTCCGTGAGGTCGAGCTCGAACCCGCACTCATGCGCGATGGCGGGCAGGTGCAGCATCGAGTTCGTGGAGCAGCCGAGCGCCATGTCGACGGTGAGCGCGTTCTCGAACGCCTCCTTCGTCATGATGTCGCGCGGACAGACGTTGTTCCTCACGAGCTCCATCACCGCAAGGCCGGCCTCCTTGGCGAGGCGGTAGCGCGCGGACATGACGGCGGGAATCGTGCCGTTGCCGGGCAGCGCCATGCCGAGCACCTCGGTGAGGCAGTTCATGGAGTTGGCCGTGAACATGCCCGAGCAGGAGCCGCAGGTCGGACAGGACTTGTTCTCAAGCTCGAGGAAGGTCTTCGCATCGATCTGGCCCGTGCGAAAGCGGCTCACGCCCTCGGAGATGTCGGAGTAGGAGAGTTTGCGGCCGCAGGCGCGGCCCGCGAGCATCGCGCCGCCCGAGATCACGATGCTCGGGATGTTGAGGCGGGCAGCGGCCATGAGCAGGCCGGGCACGTTCTTGTCGCAGGCGGCCACCATCACGAGGCCGTCGAACGGATGCGCCGTGGCCATCGCCTCGACGCTGTCGGCGATGAGCTCGCGCGAAACGAGCGAATACTTCATGCCCTTGTGGCCCATCGCCAGACCGTCGCAGACGGCGATGGCCGGGAAGACGATGGGCACGCCGCCGCCCAGGGCGACGCCCTGCTTCACCGCGTCCGTAATCTTGTCAAGAAAGACGTGTCCCGGAACGATGTCGTTCTGCGAGGAGACGACGCCGATGAGCGGGCGCTCAATCTCCGCATCGCAGAGACCGAGAGCCTTAAGAAGCGCGCGCTGGGGAGCCGCGTTGATGCCTTTCTTGAGGGGATCAGAACGCATGTAGAAGTTTCCTGTGGTGAATTGATGAAGAGGGCCTTTCAAGTGGCCGTCCGATCATTCTATGGGAGCCTCCGGAACGATTCCGACGCATCTACTCGAGATGTCTTAGGAGAAAAGTCCGAGGAATCTCGAGCGACGTCAAGAGGTGCGCAAATATAGGCCGGGAGCCTTCTTCCCCTTCTCTTCCCGCTTGAGGGACGGACCTTCCGGCATGCCGTCGTACAATGTTCGAAACATCCGGTCAGGACTCAAGACTTCGATTGCGGCCGCATCCGCCGCAGGAGACCCGCAACATGAACTTCTCGCCTCTGCAGCTCCGCAAGCCTGCACTCGCCGCTCTCGGCGAACGGGCCGAAAACCTCTTTCGCGACCATCACTACCGCGAGTGCACGCAGGTCATGCGCCAGTTTGCCGAGGGCGTGCTGCGCACGATCCTCAAGGACGACAGGCACACCTATTCGGAGATGATGCGCACGCCGCTCGTGCGCCAGCTCGCCGACAGCCTCACGTTCGAATACTTCCGCCGCATCCGCGATCTGGGCAACGAGGCCTCGCACTTCAGGCTCGGGACGTCCGGGACGATGCTCGAGACGGGCGAGCGCCACTACCGCGTGCGCACGGCCGACGACGCCGCCGAGTGCCTCAAGTACGGGCACGGGATCGCGGTCTGGCTCATGTCGCTTCTCGACCGCGAGTTCCGCTATCCCGACTTCAGGCCGCTCACGCCGCCCAGGGCGAGGAGTGCCGCGCAGGGCGCCCCTGTCGTCTTCAACCCCGACCAGCAGGTCGCGATCGAGCTCTCGCAGGGGCGCCATCTCGTGCTCGCGCCGCCGGGCTGCGGCAAGACCGCCATCCTCACCGAGCGCATCGCCGTCGCGCTCAAGGACGGCGTGAATCTTTCCGACATGCTCTGCCTCACGTTCACGAACCGAGCTGCGCGCGGCATGAAGGAGCGCATCGACGAGCGCTTCACGGACCGGTGCATGGACACCCTTTACGTGGGCAACCTCCACCGCTTCTGCTCCCGCCTTCTCTTTGACAACGACGTCGTCTCCGAGATCTCGACGATCCTCGACGAGGACGACGTCCACGACGTGATCGAGGGCCTTCTCATCGAGAACATCCCCGGCGGCTGCAGAGGACGGTCCCTGCCGGGCAACGCCGCCGACTACATCATGGCGCGCTCGGCAAGGCTCTTTCAGGAGGCGAACGGCTTCCCCGAGGAGACGTTTCATCGCACGCCAGAATTCGACGTCAACAAGAAGAACCAGGACGAGCTCGACGCCTTCGGACTGATCAAGGTCGACGACTTCGGCCGCTGCATCGAGCTCGACCATGCCGCGATCGACGCGGCCGCAAGGCGCTACCTCGAGTACAAGACCGCGCAGCACCTGCTCGACTTCAACGACCTGCTCCTCAAGGCCTGGGCCTGGCTCGACGCCACCCCCGAGGCCTGCGGGCGCTACGCCTGGATCCAGGTCGACGAGGTGCAGGACCTCTCGCCCCTGCAGCTCGACATCGTCAAAAAGCTCTGGAACGACTCGATCGACAGGAGCGTGTGCGTCTACTTCGGCGACGAGCAGCAGGCGATCTTCTCCTTCATGGGCGCCAAGCTCGACACGCTCAGGGCCCTTCACAAGACGCACGAGATCCACCGCCTCTACAGGAACTTCCGCTCGCCCGACTACCTGCTCAACATGTTCAACACCTATGCGCAGCGCGTGCTCGAGTGCGATCCCGAGTTCCTGCCCAAGGCCGAGAAGACGGTCGCAAGACCCGAAGGGGCCCTGCGCGCCATCCGCACGGCCACGCCGCAGTCGCAGCTGATGCTGCTGTGCGACCTGCTCGAAGGGCGACGCCCCGAGGAGACGACGGCCGTCATCGTGCCGAGCAACCGCGAGGCCGACGCCGTCAGCGCCGCCTTCAAGGCACAGGACATCGAGCACTTCAAGATCTCCGGCAGCGACATCTTCAGGCAGAACATCCTCAAGGCCGCCAAGGCCTACCTGAGCGTGCTCAAGGACGACTTCAGAAGCGCCCCCTGGGCCCAGCTCGTCTATCGGCTCAGCTCGAAGAAGAACCTCTCCCTCAAGAAGATCCGAGACTACCTTGCCGTCGAATTTCCCAGGCGCGGGCTTCTTGCCTCCGACCTCATGCTCTACAGCACGCATGACGAAAAGGAGCCCGTCAGCGCGCTCGAGGACTTCATGCGCGCCTACGAGGGCGAGCTCGTCGTCTTCGACACGGAGACCACGGGCCTTGACATCGGCCTCGACGAGGTGATCCAGATCGCCGCCGTCAAGCTGCGTGCGGGCGAAGTCGTCGAGCGGCTCGTGCTCTACCTTGAAACGGAGCGCGAGATTCCGAAGATGCTCGGCAACATCCCGAATCCGATGCTCGAGGAGTACGAGGCGCACCGCGCCGAGCTCGTCACGCCCGAGGCGGGCTTCAAGATCTTCCTCGACTTCGTGGGCTACGCGCCCGTCGTGGGCCACAACGTCGAATACGACGCCAACATCGTCAACGCCCAGTACGCCGTCCTCAAGGACCAGCTCAGGCGCGTGCGCGGCGATGCGGCGGGACCCGACGAGGACGTCGACCGCACCGAGCTCGTGCGCCGCTTCGACACGCTCAAGCTCTCCCATGCGCTTGAGCCCGCGATCCTCAAGGCCGCGGGCCTTGCGCGCCTTCCCTCGCACAAGCTCAAGGACCTCATCGCGGTCCTCGGACTCGAGGGCAGCAACACCCACAAGGCCGACGACGACGTCGAGGCGACCGTCAGCCTGCTGCGCTGGTTCCACGCCCAGGCCCGTCCGCTCGTCGAGCTCCAGCGGCGCTTCCTCTCCAACCCGAGCGTCGTGCGCATGTCCGACACGCTCAGGAAGATCGTGCTCCCGATGTTCCTCGAGCACAGGAACCTCATGTACCGCAGAATGCCCGCCGACGACGAGGCGATCCTCGTCCAGGTCTTCAGGCAGTTCATCGAGGCCCTGCCCAACTACACGGACGACGAGGGCGAGATCGAGAACATCCGCAAGAAGCTCCCGCTCATCTACGAGTACCTCGACCGCGTGCTCATCAACACGACCTCACAGCCGACGCTCTACGCGCAGCTGCAGAGAAACCTCGTGCAGATCAACTCCCTCAAGGAGCCCGACCTCTGCTCGAGCGACATCGTGCGCGACCGCGTCTTCATCTCCACGGTCCACAAGGCCAAGGGGCTCGAGTTCGACAACGTCATCGTCACCAGCGTCATCGACGGCACGTACCCGTTCTTCAAGAACCACGACAAGGCCGACATCCTCGAGGACGCCCGCAAGCTCTACGTCGCCATCAGCCGAACGAAGCGCACGCTCGTCCTGACGATGCCCGCGGCGAACGCCTGGAACTACGCCCAGAGGCCCTCGCGCTTCCTCGAGAGCATCTCAACCTACTTCGAGAAGTCCTCGGCATAGCCGCTGGAAATCCTCTCGAACAGAAACTGCCCCTGCCTTCACGGGGGCCGTTTTCGTTGACGGACACGACGTCAGGCGGCTTCGGCTTCGAGGGCGCGCTCCTCGAACCTGCGCTTGATGCGCTTCATGAGGCGCACGTAGAGGTAGAGCAGCGGCACGACGGTGACGGCCCAGCTGATCGGATAGACGATCATCAGGGTCACGTAGTCGGGGCTTGCCGCAAAGACGGTCCAGACCCAGATGAGGCGCACGGAGCACACGCAGATGAGGGTCGCCATGGCGGGCGGCATCGAGTAGCCGTAGCCTCGCATGGCGCTCGAGGAGACCTCCATGAGCACGCTGATGGGCTCGAAGCTCGCCACCCAGAAGATGCGCGCCATCGCGAGCTCGACGACGGCCGGCACGTCCGTGAAGAGTCCGAGCATCGTGCGTCCGAAGACGAGCACGAGCGCCACCATCAGGACGGTGGCGACCATGTTGAGGCCCGTGGCGACGTAGGTCGCGCGCTTGCAGCGCTCGAGGTTCTTCGCGCCGTAGTTCTGGCTCACGAAGGTCGTGGCGGCCAGACCGAAGGCGTTGATGAAGCAGTAGATGTTGATCTCGATCGTGAAGGCCGCGACCGAACCCGCCATGGCGTCCGCGCCGAGACTGTTGATGGCGGACTGGATGACGAGGTTCGAGATCGAGAAGACCGCGCCCTGAAGGCCCGCGGGCCAGCCGATCCTCACCATCGGGCGCAGCGCCGTCATGTCGATCCGGAACACCTCGCGCGGCTCAATGTGAAGCGGGCCCTCGGCCGTTATGAGGCTGAAGAAGAGGAGCGAGGCGGCGAGCGCGTTGGCGAGGACGGTCGCGAGCGCAACACCCGCCGTTCCCATGCCGAAGGCGAGCACGAAGAAGAGATTGCCCGCAATGTTGACGAGGGTCGCCGCCACCAGCGCCCAGAGCGGCGTCTGCGTGTCGCCCTGGCTTCGCATCACAGCGGCGAGGAAGTTGTAGATCGCAATGAAGGGCATGCCGAGAAGATAGACGCGCAGATAGGTGAGCGCATCGTCTCTCACGGCCTCGGGCACCGACAGCCAGTCCATGGCGGGCCCCGCGAAGCACTCGCCGACGATCGCCGCGCCTATGCCGAAGATCACCGCCGTGGCGAGCGCCGTGTGCACGGCCCTGTTCGCCCGCTCGGGCTCCTTCATGCCGAGCAGCCTCGCCACCACGACGTTGGCGCCGAGCGCAAGACCCATGCAGAACGCAATGATGAGGCCGATGACGGGCACGTTGTTGCCCACGCCCGCCATCGACTCGTTCGAGACGAAGCGCCCGAGCACCGCAACGTCGGCAGCGTTGAAGAGCTGCTGGAGCATGCCTGTGAAGGCGAGGGGCAGGGCGAAGACGATCATCTTGTCCCAGATCGATCCGTTGAGCATGTCGATCTTCTTGTTCTTGCGGCGCATATCCTTGCGTTGTCCTTTGGCTGGCTGTTGTTCTGCCGTCGAGTCCGGCACTTTCGTTCTTCCGTTCATTCTACCGCCCCCTCCCGCCCTTCCAAGAGTCCCGAAACGAGCGCGGAGCAGTCTTTTGAGCGACCTCACCCGCGCTTGGCGCGTCGGCCCTTCGCGGCGAGGCGATAGCGCTGCCTCGGGTTCTGGCGCGCCTCGGTGGGCTCGATGACGCCCGCCTCCACAAGACGCTTCACGCGCTTGGCGGCCGTCTGGCGGGAGACGCCCGCAAGGAGCGTGATCTCCTTGACCGAAAGACTGCCCGCCTCCGCGAGCCTCTCCCTGAGAATCGTCTCGAAGTCGGCCTGATCCGCACCCGCCAAAGGCGCTGCGGACTCGTCCGGAGCCTCCGCCCTCACCTCTTCTCTTATGTCGGCTTTTTCCTCCTCGGCCGCCTTTGCGAAGATGACCGTGAAGGCGGCGGGCGTGGTTTCGACGCGCACGGCGAGGCCGTCGGCCCCGCAGCCGAGGATCGCGGCAAACCCGAAGCCCGTGCCTTCGGCGGCGAGGCCGCCTGCGAGCGGCGTGAGGGAAAGCATGCGCGCGAGCCTTTCGTTTCGGCTCGCCCTGAGGCCCGCGTCCGAGGCGAGCGCCTCGGGCGCCATGCCGAAGAGTCCGCCCGGGCTCCTGATGTCGACGGCGTCCTCGAAGACGCGCACCCGCACGGGCATGCCTCGTCCTTCAGGCGAATAATCCCTGTGCTCAAGGGCGTTGACGAGCGCGGCGCGAAGGGCTCGGGCGAAGGCCCCATCCGTCGTTTCCGCGGCGGGCGCCCACGACGCCATGACGATCCTCTCCGCCTCCGCGGCCATTTCGGCGGCGGGGCCGGGCACGGGCTTCATGAAAAGCACTCTGCGGCCCTCGTCCGCGCCGTCGCCCCTCGGTCCCTCGAGGACCGACACCTCGAGCACGAGCCTCGGAAAATGCTTCTGCGGGAAGATCGAGCCGGCGACAAGGCCGCCGAGCGTCGGGCAGATCCTGCCGTCGACGCGGGTGAGGACGCCGAGCTGCATCAGGGCCGTCTCGTCGGAGAGTCTCGCGAAGACGTTCGGATGACGCTCCCTCGCAAAGCCGAGCATCGCGGCGATCCGCTCGGCCTCGAGCTCGTCGGGATTCGCGTGCTCGACGGGCTCAATGTCAAAGAGCGGCGGACAGCGCTCCTCCATCATGCGGTAGCGCTCATAGGCGGTCAGAGGCCTGGTGCCCTCGTCAGTTCTCAGAAAGGCGCCCGCACGGCCCGCGCCCTGCACGCGGGCGGGCCTGCGCCTGCGGTCGACCTCATGCACGCGCAGCCAGGCGACGGGCCGTCCGTCAACGGACGCAATCCCCGCCTCCGCGCGCACCTCAGGCTCCACCGCCCCGAGCGCCCCGCGAAGGGCCTCGACCGCCGCCTCGGCATCGAACCCCACCGCAGACCGCCATCCGTCCTCAGGATCGGGGCCGATCAGAATCCATCCGCCCGCCGTGTTCGCAAGGGCCGAAACCGTCGCTGCAAGACTCTCGTCGGGCGCCTTGAGCACCTCGACGCTCCTGCGCAGATTCGCGCCCCTCATGAGACGCGCCAGCACGCCGCCCGCGTCCTCATTCCCGACTTCAGACATGCCGTCCTCCCGACTTGACAAATCAACTGTAAACCCTTCCGCCGGGGTGCACTCCGTCCGCTCCCGCAGCCCCGTCGCGCAACCGGAAATGGCCCCGCGACAGCTCAAACTGTAAACATGCGGTACCGGAACTGTCAACCCCGCCCGCTGATAGTAACGCATACTTTAAACTACAGATCAGACATATTTTACCTTTACACTTGCCGACTCTCTTCCTCCGGCCGGCTCACGGAAAAGCATCCCGGTCATTTCCACTCATGACTGTAAACCACGCCAAACCACCTTTCCACCCTTTACAGTTGCAATCCCTCCGTCACTCGAAAATGCATCGTCATGCAACAACTGGAGCTTCAGCTCGACGGGTTCCGATGCGCTTGTCTTCAGAGCCTGCGAGCCCGCCGTCTCGCCCCGAAGGACGGGCTGAACGCTGGTCGAAGATACTTTGCGAGCTGATTTTCATCGAGCGGCCTCGGCGCATTTTGAGGCCCTCTTTGGCGCGAAGACCGTACGTCCCCTTGAAGTGGCCTTCAAAAGGCACCATGCCGCAACGGACGTTCTGATCCTCGAACCGATCCTTCGGGTATGGACTGCACGAGGTTCCATCATCCCGGATACCTCAGGCGCGCCCGCGTACTCGGAGCCGCGGACGTCGTCGAGCGCTTCATCGTGAAGCAGTCCTGAAAACAATTCGGGCGCCCGCAGCATCTGCCGCAGGCGCCCGAATTGTTCTTGCCCGTCCCTCGACGGCGCCCTTTCCGGGCTTAGCCGCAGACCCAGAGGGCCGTGCGGTAGACGACGAAGGAGAAGGCGTAAGCGAGGAGCGTGTAGGCCACCCACAGGACGGCCGGCGCCTTCCAGGTGCCCATCTCGCGCTTGATGGCGGCGAGCGTCGCGAAGCACGACGGGCTGAAAACGAAGAAGGCGAGGAAGGAGAGGCCCATCGGGATCGTCCAGCTGTGCTGCAGGATCGGCACGAGGGCGTCCTCCGCGTCGCTCGCGGTCGCGTAGAGCGTGCCGAGCACCGAGACGGCCACCTCGCGCGCGCCCATGGCGGGAACGAGCGAGATGCACATCTGCCAGTTGAAGCCGATCGGCGCAAAGAGGGGCTCCAACGCGCGGCCGAGCATGCCCGCGAAGCTGTAGTTGATCGCGGGATCGGTCGCGCCGGCGGGCGCGCCCGGGAAGGTCGTCAGCACCCAGAGGAAGACCGTGAGCGCCAGAATGATCGTGCCCACCTTCTGCAGATAGATGCAGGCGCGCTGCCAGAGGCCGTGCGCGAGCGCGTCGATGCGCGGCAGGTGGTAGCTCGGCAGCTCGAGCATCAGCGTGCGGTTCTCGCCCTTGCCCGTCGTGTGCTTGAGGATCCAGGCGACGACGAGCGCGCCCACCATGCCGAGACAGTAGAGCGCGAAGAGCACGAGGCCCTGCAGGCCCACGCCCCAGACGGAGACGTCGGGCACGAAGGCCGCGATCATCACGGCGTAGACGGGCAGCCTCGCGCCGCAGGTGAGCAGCGGCGCAATGGCGATCGTCGCCCAGCGGTCGCGTTGGTTGCCGACGATGCGAGCCGCCATGATGGCGGGCACCGCGCAGGCGTAGCCCGAGAGAAGCGGCAGGAAGGAGCGGCCCGAAAGGCCCACCGAGCCCATCGTGCGGTCAAGCAGGAACGCCGCTCGCGGCAGGTAGCCCGACTCCTCCATCAGCAGGATGAAGAAGAAGAGGATCAGGATCTGCGGCAGGAACACCACCACGCCGCCCACGCCGCCGATGACGGCGTCGACGAGCAGGTCCTTCACGAACCCGTCGGGCAGGTGCTCGGCGCACAGCTCCCCAAGCATGTTGAAGCCCTCCTCGATCCACTCCATCGGATAGGCGGACCAAGCGAACACCGCCTGGAAGACGAAGAAGAGGATGATCATCAGGATCGTCACGCCGAGCCAAGGATTGAGCACGACGCGGTCGATGCGGTCGGAGAATTCGTCGGGGAAGATCTTGTCAAGCCCGAGCTTGCGCAGGATCCTGTTGAGGCGCGCAAGGTCGTCCTCCTCGGTCGCCTCGGGCACCCAGGACGACCAGGCGGACGGGTCGGAGAGAAGCTCGGTGAGCCTGTCGATGCCCTGCTTGCGCACGGCGATCGTCTCGACCACGGGCACGCCGAGCTCGCGCGAGAGATCCTCGGCCTTGAGCTCGATCCCGCGGCGGCGCGCGAGGTCCATCATGTTGACCGCCACCACGGCGGGGAGCTTCAGGCGTTGCGCGGCCATGACGAGCTTGAGGCCGCGCCTCAGGTTCGTCGCGTCAAGCACGCAGACGACGAGATCGGGCCTGCGCTCGCCGCGCGCGATGCCCTTGAGGACGTCGACCGTCACCTTCTCGTCGGGCGAGCGCGGATGAAAGGAATAGGTGCCCGGAAGGTCGAGCACGCGGATCTTCTCGGGCGCGCCGATGAGTTGGCCCTCGACGCGCTCGACGGTCACGCCCGCATAGTTGGCGACCTTCTGCTTCGAACCCGTCAGAATGTTGAAGAGCGACGTCTTGCCGGCATTCGGATTGCCGAGCATCGCGATGAGCGGCCCGGACGGATAGATGTCAACGGTGGAGACGGCCATCAGTCGCGCCTCCTCACCTCGATGCAGCGGGCCTCGACCAACCTCAGCGCAAACGTCGAGACGCCGATGCGGACCGCGATCGGATCGCCGCCCAGAGCGGCCTTCTGCAACACCACGCACGGTTCGCCCGCGGTGAAGCCGATTTCCTCAAGCCAGATCTCCCAGTCTTCGGGAGCGCCTTCGGCATGGACGCCGACCACCTCGAGCTCGTCTCCGATGGCGGCCTTGTCCAGAGTGAATGTGTCGGACATTTTTATATATGGGGGGCTGATCCTTCGTGCCTCGGGCCGCCTCAGGGGTTCGGAAGCCCGGGTCCAGCCCCGTGGGTGAGGGCTGAGAAGGAAAATGATTCTCTTTTAGGTGACTCGCATTTTACCCGTTTGCGCAGCCGTCGGCTCGATTCCCTGAAAAAATTCCTCGCCCGCTTGGACCGCCTCCGCCTCCCGAAGAGGCGCGCTGTCACCCAAAAATGACAGTTTTCCCTTACGACGAATACTCCCAAGGGGGTATTTGCACCCATTTCACCCTAGTCAATCTGATGTATAACCCTTGAAAATCAATGGGTTAGAATGAAAGAATCCCCTGCCATTCAATGCGGTTCGCGCCTGACGCCGAACCCGCCTCACCAACGGAGTTCCCCCCTGATGACCGAGATGACCGCTCCCGCTCGCGTTCGCGAGATTCCCTATAACTACACGTCGCTCTCGGACCGCGAGATCGTGATCCGTCTCCTGGGCGAAAAGGCCTGGGACACGATTGAGTCTCTTCGCGGCTCTCGCCGCACCGGCCGTTCCGCCCGCATGCTCTTCGAAGTGCTCGGCGACATCTGGGCGGTCGAGCGCAATCCCTATCTGGTCGACGACCTGATCGTGCACCCGAAGCGCCGCAAACTGCTCGTGCGCGAGATGAGCCGCCGCCTCGAGGCCGTTCGCCAGCGCGCCGAGGGCAATGCCGACGTGCTTCGCCTCGTCTCCGAGGCGAGCGCCGCCGTGTGCCGCTTCGACAACAGCTTCCCGAAGCTCATCGAGCGCCGTGCCGAAGTGAAGCGCCGTCTGTCCGCGATCACCGATCCGGACAACATCCGCTTCGACGGCTTTGCGCGCGTCACGCACGTCACCGACGCCACCGACTGGCGCATCGAGTATCCGTTCGTCGTCCTCACGCCCGACCGCGAGGAGGAGATCGCGCCCCTCGTGCGCGCGCTCTTCGAGCTCAAGCTCACCATCATTCCGCGCTCGGGCGGCACGGGCTACACGGGCGGCGCCGTTCCGCTGCACCCCGACACGGCCGTGATCAACATGGAGAAGTTCGACCGCCACAGCGGTCCCGTCATGCGCCGCCTGCCGGGCGTCGAGGGCGAGCATCCCGTGATTGAATGCGGCGCGGGCTGCGTCACCCGCCGCATCGAGGAGGCCGCGGCCGCCGCAGGCCTCGTCTTCGCGGTCGACCCCGCCTCGGCCGACGCCTGCTGCATCGGCGGCAACGTCGCCATCAACGCGGGCGGCAAGAAAGCCACCCTCTGGGGCACGACGATCGACAACCTCGCCTGGTGGAAGATGGTCGACGTCAACGGCCGCATGATCCGCGTCGAGCGCGTCAACCACAACTTCGGCCGCATCCACGAGGTCGAGACCGCCGAGTTCGACATCCACGAGCTCTCCGACGAGGGCGCGGTCGTCAGGACAGAGCGCCTCTCGATTCCGGGCCGCACCTTCCGCAAGGCGGGCCTCGGCAAGGACGTCACCAACAAGCTTCTCAACGGCCTGCCCGCCATACAGAAGGAAGGCACGGACGGCATCATCGTGAGCGCCGCCTTCGTGCTGCACCGGATGCCCGACTTCGGCCGCACGGTCTGCCTCGAGTTCTACGGCACCGTGGCCGAATCCACACCCGCCATCGTCGAGGTGCGCGACTTCGTGCGCGGCCATCCGACGGTCGAGCTTGCGGGTCTCGAGCACATCGACTGGCGCTACGTGCGCGCCGTCGGCTACCGTGCCAAGCTCGAGGGCCGCGGCATGCCCAAGATGGTGCTTCTCGCCGACATCGTCTCCGACAACGAAGCCGACCTCGACGCCGTGGCCGAACGCTGCTGTGAAATGGCGCGCGCCCGCGGCGGCGCGGGCTTCATCGCCCGCACGTCCGCCGATCGCAAGGCCTACTGGAAGGAGCGCTCCCGCACGGCAGCCATCGCCAAGCACACCAACGCCTTCAAGCTCAACGAGGACGTCGTCATTCCGCTCGAGCGTCTCGGCGAATACTCCGACGAGATCGAGCGCATCAACATCGAGTTCTCCTTCAAGAACAAGATCCGCATCGCGGGCGCCTTCATCGAGCGCCTCGCCGACACCGCGCTCGACGAGCGTCCCGGCATCACCTTCGCGCGCGACCTCGCGGCCCGCGTCAGGACCCGCTGGGAGGAAATGCGCGCCGCCATGGACGGCGACGCCGCGCCCTATCTCGCCGAAGGCGTCGAGCCCCGCGAGGGCGAGACCGTGTTTCTCGCCATGCGCGACGGGCGCCTTCGCATCTCCGTCAAGCGCGAGATCCTCGAGATCCTCGCCGCGACGCTGCCCGCCGACGTGATGGCCGAGCTTCACGCGCTCCACAAGAAGCACGTGAGGAGCCGCCTCTTCGTCGCGCTCCACATGCACGCGGGCGACGGCAACGTCCACACGAACATCCCCGTCAACTCCGACGACTACGGCATGATGCAGGACGCCGAGCACACGCTCGGGCGCATCATGAGCTGCGCCGTGAAGCTCGGCGGCGTCATCACGGGCGAGCACGGCATCGGCCTCACGAAGTTCGAGTTCGTCACCGACGAGGAGCTTCGTCCCTTCCGCGAATGGAAGAACAGGATCGACCCCGAGGGCCGCTTCAACAAGGGCAAGCTCATGCCGGGCGGCGGCCTCGAGCGCGCCTACACGCCCTCGTTCGAGCTCTTCCGCGCGGAGTCCCTCATTCTCGAAAATTCGGGCCTCGGCGCCATCTCGCAGTCCGTCAAGAGCTGCCTGCGCTGCGGCAAGTGCAAGCCCGTCTGCACGACGCACGTCCCGCGCGCCAACATGCTCTACTCGCCGCGCAACAAGATCCTCGCGCTCGGGCTGATGACGGAGGCCTTCCTCTATGAGTCGCAGACCCGCCGCGGCCTTTCGCTCAAGCACTTCAACGAGCTCGTCGATCTGGCCGACCACTGCACGATCTGCCACCGCTGCGTCAAGCCCTGCCCCGTCAAGATCGACTTCGGCAAAGTGACCACTGCCGTCAAGGCCTTCCTCAACCGCTCGGGCCACAGGGATCTCAATCCCGCCGCGCTCGCGGGCGGCGCGCTCGTCGACGCCGTCAACCCGATCGCCGTGCGTGCGCTCCACGCGGGCGCCGTTCGCGCGGGCTTCTCGCTGCAGCGCCTCGGCAACGAGCTCGCCGAGAAGTACCTCGCCGCGGACCTTGCGCGCATTCGTGAAAAGCCCGCCAACACCACGGGCCGTCCGAGCCTCAAGGACCAGGTGATCCATCTCGTCTCGACGCCGCTTCCGGGCCGCATGCCCAGACAGACCATGCGCGCCGCGCTCGGCATCGAGGACGAGATCACGATCCCGATTCTTCGGCGTCCCGACATGCCCGCCGACGCCGAGGCCGTCTTCTACTTCCCGGGCTGCGGCTCCGAACGCCTCTTCGGCGACGTGGGCCTCGCCGTCGAGGCGATGCTCATGCACGCGGGCGTCCAGACCGTGCTCCCGCCGGGCTACCGCTGCTGCGGCCACCCGCAGCTCGCCTACGGCGAGACCGCCAAGGCCGAGAAGATGATGACGGAGAACCGCGTGCTCTTCCACCGCATGGCCAACACGCTCAACTACCTCGACATCAAGACCGTCGTCGTGAGCTGCGGCACCTGCATCAAGGCGCTCGACGAGTACGAGTTCGACCGCATCTTCCCGGGCTGCCGCATCATCGACATCCACGAGTTCCTGCTCGAGCGCGGCATCACCATGCCCGTGCACGCCGACACGTACCTCTACCACGATCCGTGCCACACGCCGCTCAGGCTCAACCCGCCGCTCGAAACGGTCAAGAAGCTCACCGGCGCCAACGTCGTGCAGTCCGAGCGCTGCTGTGGCGAGTCGGGCCTCTTCGCCGTCAAGCGCCCCGACATCGCCTCCCAGGTGCGTCACCGCAAGTTCGAGGAGATCGAGAAGGCCAGGGCCAAGGCCGGCATCAAGGGCCACGTCAAGATGCTCACCACGTGCCCCGGCTGCCTGCAGGGCCTCTCCCGCTATGAGGAGCGCGCCGACATGGACGCCGAGTACATCGTCGTCGAGATGGCCCGCCAGATCCTGGGCGCCAACTGGCGCGACCAGTTCATCCGCACCGTGAAGAACGGCGGCATCGAGAAGGTTCTCGTCTAGGAACGCCTTCTCTCCGGGCCGCCCCCTTTCCCTGCCCCGCAGTTCGCAGCCGCGTCCGACGGCTTCGCGCCCCGGCGTCCAAACACGCCGCCTCATGGTTTTTTCCTCTCGCGCGTGCGTTTCGAAATGCAAGCGTATTCTTCAGAACAGGCTCGGGGCGCACGCCCTGACTTATCCTTCGGCTAAGAGAAACAACACAAAGAAGGAACCCACACATGCTCAACGACTAGCAGAAGGCCGTCGTCAAGGCAACTGCTCCCATCCTCGCCACCAACGGCGAGGCGAGGCGCTGCTCGCTCACTTCTACTCGCGCCTCCTCACCCACAATCCTGAGTTTCAGCAGCTCTTCAACATGACGCACCAACGCACGGGCTCCCAGCCGCGTGCGCTCGCACATGCGGTCCACGCATACGCGACCCACATCGACGATCCGTCCGTGCTTGCGGGCGCCCTAAGGCATACCGCCATGCGGCACTGCTCGGTGGGCGTTCGCGCCGAGCACTATCCGATCATCGGCCGTCATCTGATTGCCGCCATCCGCGAGGTGCTCGGCGAGATTGCGACGCCCTCCGTCATCGACGCCTGGTCCGCCGACTACAACCAGCTGGCCGCCATGATGATCGCGTTGGAGCAGGACCGCTACTCGAGCGCCGCCCAGGCGCTGGGCGGCTGGAGCTGCTGGCGCGGCTTCGTGCTCACCGACAGGCACGAGGAGACGGCCGACGCCGTGAGCCTCACGCTGGGCCCCGCCAACAACGGCTCCGTCGTTCAGGTCCGCCCCGGCGAATACGTCTCAGTGCGCGTCTACATCCCCGGAGAAAACCTCGTCCAGCCCCGCCAGTACACGGTGACGGCGACCAATGAGAACTCGATCCGCATCACCGTCCGCCGCATTTCCGCAAGAGACAGCCTCCCTGCAGGCATGGTCTCGAACGTCCTCTGCGACCTCGCGGCTGGCGCCCTCGTCGACCTCTCCGCGCCGACGGGAGGCTTCCGCCTGCCCGAGGGCGACGCCCCGCTCGTCTTCATCACGGCGGGCATCGGCGTGACGCCCGCGGCCGCCATGCTCCGCAGCGTGGACGAGATCGAGTCGCGCATCAGCGGCCATGAAGGCCGCCATCTCATCCTGCGCACCACGGCCGACCATGGCCGTCCGTCTGCGGAGGACTTCGCGGCGCTTGTCACCGACAACGCCGACTACCTTCTCTGCGGTCCCGCAGGCTTCATGAAGGCCGCCGCCGAGGCCCTCAGGGCCGCAGGCGTCCTGTCCGCCCGCATCCGCACGATGTATCCGAAGGAAGAGTCGCTGATGTGCTGGCACCTAGTGAATCCTCTCCGCCCAATTATTAATTGGACGGGGCTTCCCTGCCTTTTACCGGCACGGACTGCCTGGGCACAGATAGCGAGCAAGCTCAGAAATCTGCGTTCACATGGAACGCAGCTCCGCGCAAACCCGAATTAGGGTGTCCAGGGTGCGTGTGACCCTCTTGGCACATCCCGGAACTTTTGCCGAGATGCGCCGCCATTTCGTCACCGAAATGGACTTCTCGTACTCCCTCAGGAAGTACCGAGCTCCTATGTTGTACGAAGAAGACAGGTCGCACGAATAGCGCTTGCCTGTCTGAAACGTACACATGCTGTAGTTGTTCGTGTCTCTTGTAACGACACCGGTGCCGTCAAAGGCAAGCTTCGACGTGTTCCAAGCACAGACGCGACGAATGCGGATTCCGCACCGGTGCGCCTTGTGCTCCACCATCTTCTGGACAGACTTGGCTCGCCAGTGATGGAGTCGCTGACGTTTCGAGCCGCGTTTACGGCCCGCGAGATCAAGGGGTTCCATGACAATGACGTCGACCTTGAATTCGTTCGCAACTCCTGCGATGAAGTTGGCCGTCTTGACGGCAATGTCCTGGTTGACACCATTCGCTCTCGCCCAAAGCCTCGGCGTGCGTTTTGCACCGTTGCTTTGAGCTTTCCTGATGCGCCGCAAGGCACGTTCCAAAGAGTCTTGCT
>OLZF01000400.1_pt1 | contig 46669 bp, 51 predicted proteins | sample 1674391 | NCBI WGS metagenome assembly OLZF01 (sample SAMEA103958166, study PRJEB25191) | human gut metagenome | biome: human-associated habitat [ENVO:00009003]; feature: intestine environment [ENVO:2100002]; material: feces | place: Germany | collected 2013/2015
CTTGCAGGCGCTCCAGCTCCTCGCAAAAAAGGTGTGGCACGTTAACATGCCTCGCCTTGAGAAGGCAAAGGAAATGAACGCAAAGGGTCAAGTTTTCGATGAAGGCACGTGGCGTGCTGTTGAAAAAGATGACGAGACGCTTAAGTCGCAGGCGATGGTTATCGCCGCAGTGTCTGCCTGCGCAGAGCGCACGGAAAACCGCATGTCCTTTGACGTGTTCGCGGATCACCGCGGACGACTCTACATCAGGGGTGGTTACGCCACTCCGCAGACCAGCCATTTGGCAAGGTGGCTCTACAGCGCGGATGATGAAATTTCGCTTGATCACCGCACATCCTTCGCCCAAAATTATTCGCTCTTAACGGGCGATAACATCGGGCGCTACTGCGGCGTAGGCTCCGCAGAGGGCGGGGACTTCTGGGCGGGGATGCTCGCCCAATACGGCGTGAGCGTGAAGCCTCACAGCATCCACCGTCAGGCCTGTAAGGCCTTCGGAATGCCCATGTTCTATGGTGCGTCCGTAGATACGGCTAAGGATAAAGCCGAACCGTTGCTTGAAAAAGCGGTAAAAGCAGCCGAAATCACTTCGGAAGAATCCGAAGAGACTCTTAAGGCCCTCGAGAAAGTCGGGGAGCGCTTGAAGTCCTTCGGCGAACGCGTGCGCACCTTCGTAGGGACGTTCACCATGTGGGGTGAACACCCCGCATGGGTAACGCCCTCGGGCTATCATGCCTGCCAGAAGTACCACACGAGGGAGACCATCGTATGGAACAGTGGAGAAAATGAGGTGTGGGCTTATCCCAAGTCTATGACGATTCAGATCGAGACGAGAAGGATTTGTGAGCGTCCTAGGAAGGACGTTCCCGAAAAGTCCGTACTGGTGGCCACTACGGCCAATATCTTACAGTCTTTAGACGCCAGCATTATGGCAATGACAATCGTTAAGTTCCACGCGCAAACGGGCCTCATCCTTGCCCCTGTGCACGATGCGTATATCGTGCCGAAGGAGTACGCCTCTGTACTCACAGCCTGCGTCATTGACAGCATGCGAGAGCTTGCGGACTCTGACGCGGTAAAGGCGCTCCGCAGGGAGTTGAACCTGCCGCCCGTGAAGGTGATCACGGGGAAGGCTCTACCCTCCGCCAGTATGAGAAATCTTGACCTGCGGGAAATGAACCCGCTTGACGAAGAATAAAATTCCATAGGGGCGCTGCCCCTTTGGGTCCCCTAGCCCCTGCCCTTTGGCGGGGGTTTTTTCTTGCTCCGGAGTTTCACAGAACCGATATCACAAAAGAATAAGGTGATAAAAAAAATTCGCTCGCTCGCTTCGCTCGCTCGATCTATCGTGGCACGCTTCGCGTGCCCCTCTTAAACTCGGGGGCGCTCCGCTCCCCCGAACCCCCTCGAAGGAAGGGGCATGCTGCCCCTCCCTCGCCCTCCCCTGCTCACGTGCCATCGTTGTGCTGTACTCACAACGCTAAACTTATGAATGGGACTGAAGGGCTGTACTGCTAAACAGAGGTCGTACCTAAGCTCGTCATGAATCCTCGACTTTCATCAGATTGATGATACAAGACATCTCCAATAAACTGTTGAAGAGCATTAGCTACGAAAGTCAAGGCTCCATGACTCTTATGAATCAAAGACCTGCTAGCTTTGCAGAGCATGAGGAAACTCATGCGCTGCGGACTACGACAGTGCCTAAAGATTCAGGAGTGTACTCATTCCGAAGCACTACACAGTGCCTAAAGAAAAAGGATACTACTACGCCGAGGCAAGGAGTGCCTAAAGTTCGAGGACTGTAGACACTCCGACGCTGATACGCACGCGAGAGCTGTACTGCTTAGCAGCGGTAAACTTACGCAAAGGGCTTGCCCTTCAAAAGGCAACGCCGTAACCAAAGCCAAGGCTTGGGGTGTACTCACAAGCGTAATCTTCATTTACAACATCTACCCTAACCAAGAGGACAACATGTACAAACTCACCAACAACATGTATGAACGCGTCAAGGCAACGTATGGTGAAGATGTCGCCAACGACATCAACGACGCCCTTCGAAACCCCGAAGGAATCGAAAACGAAGGCCCCACCTGCGTGACTGTCAGCGTTAACCTCGACTGTCGAGACAGGATTGCGTGTCTTGACTCAGCAACCTTCATCTTTGAACTGATGGACGAGGTAACAGACCTCGAGCCTCCTCGAATGCTGGATTGGTACACCCCCAAGGATATCTTCATGGGCCACCTTGAAGAGAAGGCTGTCGTCTTCTTACACAAGGGTGGTAACAGCTACTACGGCAAGGTGGACTGCATTGACTATGAAGATGAGTCCATTCATCTTGAAAACGATGAATGGTATTGGATGCAGAATATAACCAAGATCATGGTTATCAAGTAGTTTCAGAGCAGATGCTGGCTTGAGTTAAGATGTAACTGAAACTGAAACTAACCAAGGAGATCAGAATTCATTCTGCAGGTAGCTCAACGGATAGAGCATAGGTCTTCTAAACCTACGATAGGGGTTCAATTCCCCTCCTGCGGTCCAGAGTTGGAAGTACAGTTCAAGGGGGCTACCCATGGGCTGTACTTGCAATGCGATGGTGAGATCCATCGCGTGGTCTAGCGCAAGACCCAAAGCAAAAGCCAGAGTAACTCAGCTGTAAGAAAACGAGTTGGTGAACACCACCTGAGCGCTTCGTGCAGAAACCCCCGTTAATGGTCTCGTTGCTCCACGTATAGGCAGAGCTTGGAACTCTGAAACTCACCACGCTGTGATGCCGCTCCATCACCCTTCATAAGATGAGGTAGAATCTTACGCGAGGTCATGCGTTAAACGACTAGGAAGGGATTCTAGATACCTTCCGGACTACACTCAGGCCAGAGCGTAGTCCTATGGATCAGTCCATAGGTCTACGTTTTGGTATAACCAGTTTCAGAGCCGATACTGGCTCGAGTTAAGATGTAACTAAAACTGAAACTAACCAAGGAGATTACCATGAAATACAAACTCACCGCAACTGCTCAGAAATGCTTGGTTGCGATGGCACCCAAGATGCCTCCCAGATGGACTGACGAAGGTCATGCCCTGTGGGAAAAGACCTTTAGATACATCGAGAAGGCCTACCAAGATGCAAAGGAGCATGGTACTACGCCGAAATACGTCTTCCCAAAGGGCACCATCAGTGAAACCATGGATGTGGGGATCTATCTTCTCGACGACATGTTCGTCGAAGCCCTCGTCCCTGTCAAGGGACAGTGGTATCCAATGTCCGAACGTCAAAGGCTGTACCTTGAACCCGAGGACATCGTGTGGTACAACGTATGGTACGCAGAGCCTGACAAGGGCTACTACGTATCCAAGTATCCGTCAGGTGGAAACAAACGAACTACGCACTTCTGCGTGGTGAATGCTCTTCAAGAACCCAAAGCAACCAAGGAGGAGGAGAATCATGAATCTCCAGAACATGACAATCATACGCCCTGATTGGGAAACTCAAGCCTTCTGTTTGTTGTACGACGGGAGATACATCCTCGTGTCGTACGACACTGCAATCTGCTGTGTACACGACGATGGTAAGGCCATCGTCGTTGAGTTCAACCCATGTTATAGGCAGAGCGTAACCACGAGCAGACATTTCAGGTGGTTCATGAGAACCATCCCGTATTATATGTTGCGAAAGATGCAAGAATTCCCCACGTGCAAAATGCACAACACAAAGGAATTCATGGACTACTTTGGTACAAGGACTGAAATCCCGTATGAAGAAACACGGACCTCATGAGATTGAAATTACTTGGTTGGGCGGATACACCTTGGGCAGTATCCAAGGCGAAGCCCATTCCAAGTACGGTGATGTGTATATTGACATCACCAAGCGTGGAGCCAGTACATGGGTATTCGACATCTACAAAGATGAATACGAACTCATTGCGACATGGTATATTAATAACCAAGAACTAAGGAGCATGCTTATGTATGTTCAGGTAAACAATCACTCTGACGACGAAACTGTAATGTACGGTGAAGTCTACAGCATCGGAGACAACCAGAAGATCTGTGCGTTCAAGTGGACGCTCAGTGACGGCGTGGTGTGGACGGATCCCGCAGGTCTGTGGGGTACCAGCGTCGTGGATTTCATTGACGAAGAATGCACGGGGATGTACTATGAATCGCTGCCCTAAGAACAAGCGTGTAAATAAAAACAAGCGTAACCAAGAAAAGGAAATCCAAGGCTACATCTTCGGACAGAAGCGCGATTGGAAGAAACTCCAGAGAGGCAAGCCTCGCTACGGCTGTACTGCTACTCTGCAGTTGGTAAGCGCCTTTGTCTTTGGTGATCCTTACTACTTTACCAAGACTCCCTCTTCGATTATGTGGGAGAACCTTCAGCATGAAGTAATCATTGGGACCATCGACAAGAAGAATGGACTTCATGTGAGTTCCTCTATTCATGCGGCATGTGCTCCCATTGAGTACAACGCATACAAGGTGTTGGTTGAGATTTGTAGTACGCAGATCATCAACAACGATGGAACCAAGGAGTACATGACTACTCGTGTTACTGCCGATGACGATCAGAATGATCTCCTCATGGCACCAATGAGTTTTGTGTACAGAATCTGCGACAATTTGGTAAAAGCAAGAGCTAAAGGATGGAGACCGAAGAGTGGCTACAAGAAGCACAGAGACTTCCTGTAGGTAGTTCTAAACGGATCTATCATGGTGCAGAGAGACGCCCTAATCTCGTAGTAAGAAACCTACCAGATAAATGGACAGCCTACTGCTTTGCGTGTAAGGAGTACGCAGAGGTACGTAAATCCTACGTTAGGATCGAAGAGGAGCAGTCAATCATTAACCAAGATCAGGTTAACACGACAGGACTGTACAGCCTGACTGATCCTCGTGTACCTCTGCGTCGCATTGTTTACTTCCTTCACACCAAGCACATGAGTCTATCGCTAATACAACCTTACAACCCTAGATGGGATGCAAGGCGAAAACGATTAACCATAGACCTGCCAGACGGCAGACTTGGTCGAGACATTTATGGAACCAATCCTGCCAAGTGGTACGTGTATTGGAACTCTGTGCAGTACGGATCCGCATTCGGAACCAATGAGCTAACAGCACAGAACATCATCCTCACAGAGGACATGTTCAGTGCAATCAAGGCTCAGAGATTCCTGCCCGATACGCAGTGCATAGCGCTCCTAGGAACAGCCCTTACAAGGGGCGTAGAACAGGCTCTATTGCATTGCAAGCCTCGGATGGTACATCTTATGCTAGACGGGGATGAGACGGGCTACAAAGGCTCCTATAACGTCCTACGGCGTCTTAAACTCCTAGGAATCCCCTGCATCATGCAGAACCCTGAGAAAGGCGACCCCAAGGATCAATGTAGAGTTTGGTTTGAAACTAAACTAAAGGAGGCTACATGATTGACATTGTGCTTCTTAAGGCACTGTCAAGCAAGAAGCATTTCACAGCAACGTACAAGAACCTACCGCAAGAGATGTTGGATCCTGTAACCAACAGGATCCTGTATCTCTACGGCTTGTACTTCGTAACTTATCCCGATCATGAAGAGATCAATCATGAAGCGTTGATCTCTTACATTGATTTTAAGGTAAGAGATGCAACCAAGCGTGAAGAGATTCATGCTGTGCTAAACACAGTACAGAAGACTGAGATTCCTCCAGAGGTTCTAGAGAACACTCAGAACCAGATTGAAGAACTCGCATTCAGTGGTAAGCTCGGTGCAATGCTGACGAAGTACAACGCAGGTGAGGACATTGATCTCACCTATGAGGTGTCTGTACTTGCAACCCAAACAAGAGAAAGGATGTCTGTGCTTGGTTCCAAGAAGTGGGCTGACGAAGACATTCTGAAATACCTAGAGGAAGATGCTGATGACAGTGGACTTCAATTCACGACTTTCGATATTCTTCACGATAATCTTAAAGGCTTACATAGCGGGCACAACGTGGCTGTGGTTGCACCTACTGACAAGGGGAAGACCTCTCTACTCTGTAGACTGGCAGTTGACTTTGCGATTCAAGCCAAAGACCTCGAAGAATACAAAGACTCCTGCATTCTGTACCTTGTCAACGAAGGATTAGCTGAGACTATCACGCCAAGAATTTACTGTACGGCGTGTAACTGCACAAGAGACACCGCCCTTGCTATGGCTAGGGAAGGAAAGCTCGTACCTGCCTATGAAAAGATCGTAGGCAAGAGAGATGCTATTAGACTTGTGAACATTCACGGTATGAACGTATCTCAAGTAGCCAAGATCATTGAAGCCCATAAACCGTACATGGTGATTACCGACATGACGGGTAGAATTCGTGCTAATGGTAACTCCAAGGGCATGAACGAGCTTCAAGAACTTGAGGAAGTATGGAACAGTATGCGAGAGCTCAGTGCCATGCTGAAGTTCATTCACATCGGTACAATTCAGGTATCTGCCGAAGGCATGGATCAGTTGTATCCGCCTTTAACCGCTATGCAGTGGTCCAAGGTTGGTATTCAAACAACGCTTGATTTGTGCATTATGGTAGGCGCACACCAGAATCCTGAGCAAGGACTAGAAGATCTCAGGGGTATTAGTACCCCAAAGAACAAGCTCAGTCGATCAGGTAAACGAGCAGAAAACAAGTTCGAAGTAGTGTTCAATCCAGAACTTAATCAATGGAGATAGTATGATTCCAATCCCGCGATATACAATTGTTGACCTAGAAACGGAGAACCATGAATACTATGGCATGGTAGCTCCTCCTTTCTGTCCCGAAAACTACATTGTTGAAGCGGGATGGAAGAACAATCAAGGCCCTGTAGAGTCCAAGAGATTCAATAACAGGGAAGAGCAGAAGAACTCTGCATGGTTTGACTACGCATTCGATAACGGAAAGCCTGATTCGTACTGCGAAGTCATGGTTGCTCATAATGCAACCTATGAATTGCATTGGTTCATGCACGACTACATGCCTAGCCTTATGCGATTCCTTCAGAATGGTGGCAAGATTTGGTGTACTCAATACGCCGAATACCTGCTTAGCCAACAGCAGGACTTGTATCCTGACTTGAATACCACGGCACCTAAGTACGGTGGTACACCTAAAGTTGATGAAGTCAAGATTCTATGGGAACAAGGTGTTCTCACCTCAGAGATCGACCCTGATCTTCTGCATGAATATCTGTGTTCTGACCATGGTGACGTAATCAATACTGAGAAGATCTTCCTTGGACAATGGGAAGAAGCTCAGAAGCGTGGTATGCTCAAGATGATCCAGTACAGAATGGATGCGCTTCTGTTCAATGCGTTCTGTACATTCTTCGGTATGCACATCGACATGAATGTTGCTGAGAAGAATCTCAAGGAACAAGAGGATCGACTGCAAGAACTCCACAATAAGGTCAATGCCCATCTTCCAAAGGATCTACCCTTTGAATTCAAGTTCTCTTCAGACTACCACATGAGTGCTTGGTTGTTCGGTGGAACACTCAAGTACAAAACCAAAGTATCCTATGACCCGCCTAAATACGTCAAGAAGACGGTGTACAAGGACTCTGAGGGTGGATACACTGATGGGCCTACAGAACGCTCTGTACGCTACGCTAGTGGCAAGAACAAGGGGCTTCCAAAGCCGTTCAAGATCGACACGGATGAAGAGCTTCTGAAGTGGGGTGAGAAGCTGTACACATTCGAAGGGCTAATGAACCTGAAAGATCTACCCCAAGAAATTTCTGATAAATTCATTGGTGAACGTCCTGAATTCGCAGGTAAGCGATTTCAAGTAGACGGTACGCCAGTCTTTAGCACTTCTGCGGATGCACTTGCAACCATAAAACGGTATTGCGACGTGGTCGACGAATTGCTAGAGATTGCTCAGTTGGAGAAAGACAATGGAACGTACTATCGGCGGTACGAATACGACACTGAAGGGAACGTTAAGAAGGTTTCTGGAATGCTACAGTATGTTATACCAGAATCATCCATCATTCACCATCAGCTTAATGCGTGCGCTTCTCGCACGGGAAGACTCTCAAGCTCCCGACCGAATCTGCAAAATTTGCCTAGAGACGGTACAAGCAGAGTTAAAGAGATGTTCTCAAGTCGATTTGGAGACCATGGAAGATGTGTTGAAATCGACTATTCCGCCCTTGAAGTCGTAACGCTAGCTGCTGCCAGTAATGACAAGAACTTGATTGAACAGCTTGAGAAAGGCACAGACATGCACTGCTATAGACTAGCAGGTGCATTGAATGAGCCTTATGAAGAGGTGTACAAGAAGTGTCATGAGGAGGATCATCCTGACCACAAGAAGTACAAAGAACTCAGAACGGCAATCAAACCAAGAGCCTTCGCTGCTCAGTACGGAGCCTCTGCAGGGGGTATCTCCTTTGCAACAGGCTGTACGCTACAAGAAGCAGAGAAGTTCCTCGAAACCGAAGCTAAGCTCTTTCCTGAGAGTAGAGCATTTAAAGACAAGGTTCGTTCAATGGTTGAACAGACAGGCTTGTTACCTGAAGCCATTGAGCGAGAACTTGATCCTGCGACAAATTCATGGTATGTATTCCGAAGGGGATACTACAAAGCGCCTGGAGGCACAGAATACTCCTTCAGGCAAAGAAAACAATGGAAAGATCACAAAGAAGTCCTAGACTATAAGGACACTGAGATCAGCAATTATCCTATCCAAGGCGAAGGTGCGTTCATCGTGCAGACAGCCTGTGCTAGGATCATTAGATGGTTGATTAAAGAGAACTTCTTTGATGGATCTATCCTACCGATTAACACTGTGCATGACGCTGTGTACATTGACTGCAAGACTGAAGAACTCGCTAGACGAGGAGGCAAGGCAGTAGCATGGATCATGGGCACTACACCTAAATACATTGCACAGAACATCCCAGCGTACAAGGCATGGATGTACGATGAAGTACCTTTCCCTGCTGTACCTGAAATGGGATACAACCTCTTTGACAAGACCCACGTAGAATAAGGACTAACTATGCTTTCCGCTATTAAGAACATTGCAAACGAAACCACGACTGACCTCGACATGAGTACCGCCTCCAAGGGTGGTGAGAAGTACCTGCTTCCTGTTGGTACTGCCCTCGGTCGACTTGTTGAGTACATTGAATTCGGCAAACAGCCGCAGGAATTCAAGGGCGAGAAGAAGGATCCCGCCATGGAGATCCAGATTGGCTTTGCCCTGTATGGTGAAGGCTATCAGAAGGAAGACGGCTCTCCGCGTATGATCAGTACGTACCGCATGAAGCTCTCGAACAACGAGAAGAGCAAGTCTTTCAAGCTCTTTAGCCGAATGAACGCCAAGAAGACTGCCAAGAACTTCGCACAGCTCCTTGGTGAACCGTTCCTTGTGCCGATCATTCATAGCACGAATGGCAAGGGCACGTATGCTCGTATCGACCTTGACAACATTGGCTATGCCATTGATCCGATTCGTCGTACTGAGTATCCTGTTCCTATGCCTAACGAAGATGTCTATCGTGTCTTCCTGTGGAACCATCCGACGAAGGAGATGTGGGATTCGATCTACATTGAGAAGAACAACTTCCTTCAGGAGACGTGCCTCTCTGCTACTGACTATCCGAACAGCAAGCTCGAACAGCTTCTGAAGGGTTCTGTCCCTTCTCTTGAAGCCGCTCCTGAGAACTTCGACGAAGTGCCGTTCTAATGAAACTCAGGGATATACAAATCCCTGATACCGATCAATTCAAGCCTAGCATGGACCGTGTCCTCATCATGGATGGGGATGCGGCATGCTATGAAGCGGCTTCTAAGTACGTAAAGCTGGATACAGCTATTCGATGCGTACACATGAAGATTCTTGAAGCTATGTTTCTTACGAACTGCAAGAAGGCTAGAGTCCATATCACGCCTGCAGGTTGTTTGAAAGCAGGCAGAATGAACTTGATTGGTGTAAAGCCTTATCAGGGTAATCGTAAGGACAAGAAGAAGCCTGAGTTGTTGGAAGCTCTCAGGCAGAATATCTCGGCATTGCTCAATGACAAGAACATTGAGGTGTTTGCTCATTATGATATTGAGGCTGATGATGCAGTGGTTATCGACAGTTATTACTACCGCAACAAAGGACTTGTATACAGTCCTGACAAAGATCTTAGAATGGTTGTGTATCCTCTGTATGATTTGGATACTGGCAGGGTTTGTACTATTGCTGACACTTTTGGTGATATTAGCATCACCAGCACTGAGTCTGGTCTTCCTCATCCAAGGGGGCAAGGACTGAAGTTCTTCTGGTGGCAGATGCTCATGGGAGATACTGCCGATAACATTCGAGGCTTGGATAAGTACCAAGGCAAGAACATCGGTATGAAGAAAGCCTATGAACTGCTGAAACCTATCAAGGATGAAGTCACTGCGGCTATTGTAGTGCTTAGTGCATACAAGGAAATCAATCAGAATCCTCTTCCTGAAGCGAACATGCTATGGCTTCTGCGTAATGAAGCAGACAGCTTTCAGAAGCATCTTGCGGAGCTTACTCCGAGTATGCCGCATGAGCTTGTCCAATGGCTTAGAGATTGCTACAAAAGGAAGTGGAGGAAGGATTGAGAAAGATTAGTAGGTCCCAGCTCAGAGCATGGGCTATCGGACACATCAAGACTAAACAGGGAGGACTGTGTCCTCTCTGCGGTAAGCCCATCACTCTTCAGGTGATGGGTAATAAATCCGACTACGTGGTTGACCATGACCACGAGACGGGAGAAATTAGAGGCGTGCTGCATCGCTCATGCAATGCAGCTGAAGGTAAGGTAAGCAATGCAGCCGCCCGTTGGGGTGCCAAGAGCACCAAGTACAGCGATATCATCCCATGGTTGCACAGGATGCTTGATTACCTAGAGAACAACGAAGGTACTGGGATTATCTATCCCGACCATAAGACTCCTGAAGAACGTGAAGAACTCAGGAAACAACGCGCTAGAAAGGCGCAGGCATTGCGCAAAGCAAGACAGGCTTTGCGTGCTAAGGAGAAACATGATTAAGGTAATTAAGAAAGACGGCACTGTCGAACCGTTCGATATGGAAAAGATCTTCAAGGCTATCGACAAGGCCAGCCAACGTGCTAACTGCAACATCCGTAGAGGCGACCATGAGCTTCTGGAGTCGTACATCACTTTCGAATGCGAGTACAAGGGCAAGGACATTCCTACGTCTGAGATGCACAGCATCGTAATCAAGGCGCTGTATGCTTGTGACTACAAGGCTATTGGTGACGCATACAAGGAGTTTCGAGACTACAAGAACACGTATGCCAAGGCCTTTGAAAAGGTGAAGGATGATGCGGATACTGTTCTTCTTCTCGGAGATAGGGAGAATGCTAACTTTGATTCTTCGCTTATTAGTACGAAGGGTTCGCTCATCAAGGGATACCTCACTAAGGAACTGTACAAGCAGTTCTATCTGAACAAGGAAGAGCTCCAAGCTACGAAGGAAGGCACGATCTATATCCATGATCTTCGAGACATGATTTTCAACAGCATCAATTGCTGTCTGTTCGACATGGGTAATGTCCTCAAGGGTGGATTCAGTATGTCCAATGTGGACTACACTGAACCTACTAGCGTGCTCAGTGCGCTTCAGGTTATCGGTGACATCACGCTCGTTGCTACTGCACAGCAGTTCGGTGGGTTCACCATTCCAAGTATTGATAAGACGCTTCTCCCGTATGCCCGAAAGACTTACAATAACGCCTTCAAGAAGTATTTCGATACTTGTAATCTGGAGCATGACGAAGCAGACTCCATGGCTCTTGGTGACCTCAAGCGTGAGCTTGAGCAGGGCTTCCAGTCTCTTGAGCTGAAGCTCAACACTGTGCCGTGTTCCAGAGGTGACTTCGCCTTCACCACTCTTACGTTCGGTGAATGGAGCAATGACCTCCCTGATCTCGACAAGGAGATCCTCCAGATGGTGTGTGAAACCATCCTTGAGACCCGCATGAAGGGCCATGGCCCCAAGGGTAAGCAGGTTGTGTTCCCCAAGCTCGTGTATCTCTATGACTGGGAACAGCACAGTGGTGCTGAACATGCTGAGGTGTTCGACAAGGCTGTTGAATGCTCCAGTAAGTGCATGTACCCTGACTACCTTGCAATCAACTCTGACTATGGCTCGGTGTCTGAAACCTACCGAGCATCGAACAAGCAGTGCGTGATTCATCCGATGGGATGCAGGGCGTACCTCACGCCTTGGTACGACATTGAAACCAATGAGTACGTGTCTGTTGGCCGATGCAACATCGGCGCTGTATCTCTGAATCTGCCTCTTATCTACAAGAAAGATCCTGAGAAGTTCTATGAGAACCTCACTGAGAACCTTGAACTTATTCGTAAGTTCTTCCAGAAGAGATACGAAGCAATCGCTGAAACGAAGGCATGCACGAACCCCATGGCATTCTGTCAGGGTGGGTTCTATAAGGGAAACCTTAAGCCTGATGATAAGATCGGTGATCTTACTCAGTATATGACTGCTAGCTTTGGTGTTACCGCCCTCTCAGAATTTGTTGAACTTCACGGTATGAAGCTGAACTCTGCTCTTGGCAGAGACCTTGCAATCAAGGTTGTTGACTTCATCAATAAGAAGATCAATGAATTCAAGAAGGAGGATGGTCACCTGTATGCTCTTTACGGTACTCCTGCTGAGTCCCTGTGTGGTACGCAGATGCAGCAGTATCATGACTATTGCAAAACACACGGAGTTAAAGATGAATTCGAAGGAAGAAACTACTTCACGAACTCGTTCCACATCCACGTCGCAGAAGACATCTCGCCCGTCGAGAAACAGACGTGGGAATTCCCCCTGTTCCATAATGTTCAGGGTGGGCACATCCAGTACATCAGAATTGATAACCCTGAGAATCTGAAGGCCGTCAAGGCTCTGATTATCAGAGGCATGTACAATGGTTTCTATCAAGGTGTGAACTTTGATGCCGCAGTTTGTGAAGACTGTGGCGAACACTCCACGAATGTAGGCAAGCACTGTCCGCATTGTGGTTCCAACAACATCTCTGTCATCAGTCGTGTTTGTGGTTATCTCGGGTACTCTAATGTCAATGGACATTCTAGAATGAATGACGCCAAGATGGCAGAGATCAAAGACAGGATAAGTATGTGATGGAATTGCTAGTTCAAAGTGCTATAACCTTACTCCTACTGGGATTTAATATATGCGCAGTAGGTCTAGTGGTATTTGTTTGCATACTCTGCTACAAGTCTATTAGAGACTGTATAGAAGGGAAAGGATAATATGCTAGAAATAACTACAGCTCTACTGTACTGTTGCTTGTGCGCAGCAGTTGTATGCGTTACCGCAGGTCTCGCATGCCTCACGTATGTGTACGTGAGAGACATGCTTAAAGATCATAAGCGTATCAACAACCTTTAACTAAATAAGGAAAGACCCTACAATGACTATCCCTAAGAAGTACACTAGTGTTACCCGTATTGGTGTTACCGCTAAATTCGAAGTCTACCCTACCTGTAAGGGGCACGTGGACCTTGCAGTCTTCCATTTCCCGAGCATCCGATCCTTCGTTGCTTGGGTAAATGACCATAACAGCAACATCGCTTACGTTGTGGTTAAAGATCCTAAGAAGACTTCGGCTGATCTTTACACGGAGTGTTGGTCCCGAACGTTCATCTCGCCCCATATCAAGCGAGGTTGTACGTGCCACGTGACCATCAGGCTTGACTGTGGAGCTGTTGGACAGCTTACGTTCTATAAAGAGTAAGTAATGAATTACTCTGGACTCAACCTATGCGATACCGCTAACGGACCTGGGGTCCGCGTATCTCTGTTCGTTAGCGGATGCTCCTTGCATTGCAAGGGGTGCTTCAACCAAGAGGCGTGGGATAAGAATTACGGAATGCCTTTCGATTCCTATGCCCTCACAAAGGTTCTAGAAGCCCTAAAGGAGCCTTATATCGAGGGCTTAAGCATCCTTGGGGGTGACCCCATGGAAGAGTACAATCGACGCGATGTGGGGCTTGTATGCGCCTCTGTGAAGGCCCTGTATCCCGACAAGAGTATTTGGCTTTGGACTGGTCGTAAGTTCGACGAGATCAAATACTACGGTCATATCTTGGATTACGTAGATGTGCTCATCTGTAATCCGTTTATCGAACATCTTAAATGTAAAGGAAAATACTATGGAAGTTCAAACCAAAGAGCTTATCGGAAATCTCCAGATGGAACTTGGAATTTGGTTCAAGAGGACTCACCAGAATGTTTCTGTTAAGGGGCATCTGAAACAGCTGTACCTTACGTGCATCATTGAGGAGTTCAATGAACTCGTTCAAGAGAAGTGTGGTACCCCTAACGACATGAAGGAGCTCTGTGATCTTATCTGGGTGTGCGTGCAGTACGCCAATGCTTGTGGCTATGACCTTGAAGCAGGCATGAATGAACTGCTTAAGGAGTATTCCAGTAAGTTCTACGATGCACATGGTAACTACAATCCTACCTTCCGATCGGATGGTAAACTCCTGAAGGGAGCAGGCTTCAAGAAGGCAGATTTCAACAAATTCTTTGAGGATAAGCATGAAGATCAGTGATATCTCTGTTGAGTACATGGATCACATGGGCAGTGATTGCACCATTGTGAATGCCGCTCGTGTCTCCTTTAATAAGGAGATCAAGTTTATGAGCTTCAGTGATGTGAAGCTCCTGCAGTACCTTGCCAAGCACAGGCACTGGTCCCCGTTTGCTCACACGAGCATTCAGTTCAGATGCAAGGCGCCTATCTTCCTTGCCAGACAGCTTGTTAAGCATCAGGTTGGTGGTGTGTGGAACGAAGTGTCTCGTAGATACGTATACTCTGTACCTGAGTTCTACATCCCGAAGGTTGTGCATAAGTACCCGCAGAATGCTAAACAGGGTTGTGGTGAAGAACACATGTACTCTGAATTCTACGTAGGAAATATTATGGAATTGACGGCAATGGCAGAGTCCGAGTACAACAAACTCATTACAGAAGGTATTGCTCCTGAAGAAGCTCGTATGGTTCTTCCTCTGAACACCATGACCGAATGGATTTGGACTGGGTCTCTGATGTTCTGGTACCGAGTGTGGAGTCTTAGGCATGATCCTCATGCGCAGTCTGCTGCACGAGAGTTCGCTGATCTTCTGTACAAGGCTATCCCTGATGACTTCAAGGAAAGCATGCAGAGTTTGGTTGATTATTATGGAGATGCGTGATGCGTAAGAAGATTCATAAGTTCCCTAGTAAAGTTCTTAAGCAATTGCTCTACAAGGATACGGTTATTGCTGATGGATATTACCTTCAGTACATTATGAATGAGAAGATTGATGATGAAGCCTCTGGAGAACACCGCTGGTACTACCTGTTCAAAGATGTGCAAGAAGACAAGTTCTACCTTGCAACGTATTTTTTTTGAGCACGATGATATCTCTGGGTTCTTCCCCTTTGATGGGAAGGGCATGATTGAATGTCGTAATGTAAGTATTATTGGTATCTTAAAGAGTTGAGGTTTTTATGGAAGAAAACTACATCGTGCTTAATAAGTGGGAAATTGACGCTCTTATTGGTAATTCAGGATGTGTAGCGGTGAATGACAAGCAGTATTATAGAGATGAGATTAAAATTCTCAGTGCTTCGGGCTTTACCCGCGACTGCGCTTGTGTATTCTTTGATGCAACTGCAGATGAGCCCATCTACTACATCGTTTACTACATGTATGACGCGTACAATGATGAGAATATCATCAGAGCACCTGTGTGGAATTCGAAGCCCGAGAGTTGCTTTGTTTACTACAAGATCCGTAAGGCTAACTCTCGTCAGATTACGGAATACTATTAAAAGGATTGGTTATGCTTTATAAAGATGTGCCTTATGATGGCGAAGAAGATTACTACGGCGATGAACCGTATGACGATGTGTACAATGAGGTGTACAGTAATGATCCGTATGTTACCTCTGATGAACTCAACAAAAGCCTGAATGCGTATTCCAAGACTGCAAAGTCTTTCGATCTTCTGGACATTGCTCCTGCGATCCCGTTTGTCCTTGGTAACATTATCAAGTACACGCTTAGGGCACCGCACAAGGGTCAGAAGGAGTCTGATATGGCTAAGGCTAAGGACTACTACTTCGTCATGATGGACAACTACGAGGTTTACACGGCGTGTCTGATGTGGTATAATGAACACCTTGATGCCATGCGTCTGATCAGAAAGCTCTATGGTGACGAGCTGTTCGCTGATGTTGATTCTGCAGACTGTACCCTGAGCAACTTCTGTGACCATGTGCTAGCGCTTTAATCTTAAGACATAAGGAGAACTGATGACGAAATGTCCTGATTATACCGATGAAGAACTTGAGAAAGAAGCTCAATACGAACGTAGGTTCTACCAAGAAGGCTTGGCTAGAGCGTACCAACAGATGAAGGAGGCCGTCGATAACGGTAGGCTTCCTGATGTAGGTGTCGGTAAGAAGATCATCAATAGGTCTTTTGCTACGTTGGTTGAGGATCTTACGGAAGCAGCTAAGCCCTGTCGAGGAGTGGGCGCAAAGTACAGCGCTCATATCCGTAAGCTAGGTATTGAAGCATCCATGATGATTGGTTTGAGAATCATCCTTTCCAACGGCAGTTCTCCTGAACCGCGACACAGAACTGTTCAGTGTATCTTGGGACGTATTGGTATGGCTATTGAGACGGAATTGCTCGCTCGTAAATTCGAGGAGATCAATCCGTACTACAATGCTCGTATCGCTTCTCAGGTTAAAGAGCAGTGCGTACATGACGTGCGTACCATCAGAGCCAAGTACCTCACTGGTTACAAAGATCTTAGTATTAACTACGAACCTTGGACTGAACAGGAGAGACTTGGTACTGCAAAGGTAGTGATGCAAACTATCTGGAAAGCGGGTCTCTTCACGATCACAAACGGTAGTCGTCGTGCTCCTTCTCTGGTTGAACTCTCTGATGAAGTGAAGATGTTCATCCAGAACAACTACGACCACATCCATCCAGTGATTCAGTTCCCTGTGATGCTCATCAAGCCCCTTCCTTGGCGAGGTATGTACAATGGTGGGTACATTATCCCTGAGCTGAGGAATCACTGTCCGATGATGAAGCTCCACGCTATGCCTAGGGATCTCCGTAAATGGGTAACAGAGCGCGTAGGAGGCGTCGAGGACGCTCAGGTAAGGGAAGGTATGACCAAGGCTCAGGAAGTCCCGTATCGCGTTAATACGCGCGTCCTAGAGGTTGCTAGGAAGGCGTTCGCCTCCCCCAAGGGATTGCTTGGGCTTCCTCCTCATGGTCCACAGCCCCAGCCTCCGTTCCCTTTCCCTGAAGGGTGGAATAAGGACTCCGCTACAAAGGATGAGCTTGAGTTGTTCACGAAGTGGAAGCTCGAAATGAAGAGCTGGTACACGTATGAGAACACTCGACTGGGTAAGAAGAGCGGATTGAATGGTAAGCTCAGGTACCTGAATGAACTCAAGGATGAGCCGAGGTGGTACTGTCCTGCGTTCATTGATTGGCGTGGTAGGGTGTACTTCAGAAGCACGATCAATCCCCAGAGTGCTGACGTAATCAAGGGGTGTATTGATTTTGCAGAGGGTAAGGAGTTAGGTGCAGAAGGACTGTACTGGCTGAAGGTTCATGTAGCCAACTGCTGTGGGTACGACAAGAAGAACTTTGATCTTCGAGTCCAGTGGGTAGACGAACATTGGGAGGAAATTAAAGCATTCCTTCACGATCCGTTGAATGTTGATCCTCCAGAGAAGGACACTGCCTTCACGCTCCTGCAAGCAGGATGGGACTTAGAGAGCGCTCTAGCGCTTCCTGACCCCACCAAGCATATCTCCCATACCCCAGTGGCTATGGACGCCACCTGCAGTGGCCTACAGCACTACAGCGCTATGCTGAGGGACGAGGTAGGCGGGTACTACACGAACCTCGTCAAGAGTGATTCTGATGAGAAGCACGACATCTACAAGGCTGTTGCTGAGAAGGCTATGGAATTCCTTCCTGAAGTTACCGATGATGCGTTCATCATCAAGTGGTGGAAGGACAGAGGGATCCCTAGGTCTATGGCTAAGCGTCCTGTGATGACATATGTGTACAGCGCTACGCTCAGAAGCTGTATTGATTACGTAACGGAGGAGCTAGTTGATGAGGGTATTGAGATTCCCAGTGGTTACAGCTACATCAGTCTTAGCACCCCTATCGGCAAGGCTCTTAGAAAAGCCGTTGAAGCTACTGTCCCTAAAGCCAAGGAAGGTATGGATGCTCTTAAGGAGTTAGTTAAATCCCAAGACGATGCGATTAGATGGATAACTCCAGTAGGTGTTCCTGTTGTTAACTACAAGGACAGCTACCACATGAAGCTAGTGCGTCTTAGCTGTATGGGTTTGACGAATATCTCCTATGGCTTTGGTGGTGCAGAGTACAATCGTATGAAAGCTATCAACGGCATTAGTCCGAACTTCATTCACTCGATGGATAGTTCACATTTGATTAAGGTGGTTAATGCTTTTAACGGTAGGATCCTTTGTATCCATGACAGCTTTGGTACTCACGCTTGTGATGTACCTGTTCTTCGAACTGAACTGCTCAGACAATTTGTGGATCTGTACGCACATTACGATGCCAAGGACCATTTCGTATTGTCTTCAGAGAATCGAACAGAGGTACAACTCCCTTCTCATGGGACATTGTCTCTAGAGGATGTACTGGAATCGGAATTCGCATTCTGCTAAGTACGCATTCTGCTAGTATCCTAATGTTACTATGTAGGGTCTAATAAAGAACTTTTATAGTACGTATAGATGTAATATACTAATGTATATAATATGTACTCTAGTATGTACACACATTACGTACTATATTAGTTCTTTATATAATACACTCTAGTATATTATAGTATACTATATACTCGTTTGCTACAAGGTTATGAGATGAGTAATAATAAAACTACTGTTAAAACTCTACAAACTACTACTGTTGGTAAAGTAGTATGGCTACCTCTACACGTCAAAGAACTCGATAAGGTTTTTCCTGAAGACACTAGTAATGACAAGTACGGTGTGATGTGCTATCGTAATGGGCAACGCTCAGTCATTAAGTACATCGAGCAACAGGTAAAGAAGATGCTCAAGGAGGATACTAATGGTATCCCTAGATGAGTATCACTATGAGGTACCAAACATCAATATCTTGCGTAATGTGATTGAAGCACACGCTGAAGACTACCCGATGTACCAAGGTGATAAGGTACCTTGGAGTCAGTGGTTGACTCTTTCTGCGGTGTGCGCTTCTAATTATGTTCTGGTAGGTACTGATGATGAAGGTAAGCAAGCGTTTGCGATCTTCGACATAGGCTATGATCCTCATGTTGTTGGTTCTGTCTTGACTATGCAGATGACTGTAAGCAACAGTCCTAAAGCTATGTCTGCGATTACAAAGCGCTTGCTAAGAATTGCGTATGACTGTGGTTGCTCATACATCTGGATGTCTAGACGGACAGGTGCGTACAGCTACTCAGGTACGTTTCATAAACTTAGAGAAAAATCTAATGGGATTTTTTAAAGACTTGATTACCTTTGGTGGATACAGCCAGTCTAAGGCTACGGCTAAGGCGGCTCAGGATCAGGCTAGACAGCAGGAAGAGCTGTATAACCAACAGCTCAAGGAGCAGCAGGAAGCCGCTATCCTCAAGGGTGACGAAATGGCAGAAGCTGTTGCTACTATCAACACTGGTGGCGGTGGTTCTTATGCGGATGATCCGTTCGCTAAGAGAAAGAAGCGTTTTAATTTCGGATCCAGTGATTCGTTGGGGATTATGTAATGGGAATGGTTAAGAAGTGGTTTGGCGGCGGCGGTGATAATGGTGCCGCTGAAGCTGAACGTCGTATGCGTGAACAGCAGGAACGCGCTCGTATCGAGCGTGAGAACAGGCTCATGCTTGAAGGTTCTACTGGTGCGGATACTGCCGAGTCGTCTGGTAATGTGCAGACGGGCTACGCTATCTACGATGGTAGTGGTGGTGTTCGTCGTAAGAAGCGAGGTGGTGATAATGTCAGTGCTTCCCTCGGCATTGGTTAACGACGGTTGGGATGGGTAGTTAATGATCGACAAGACGCATCAAACCCTGTTTGAGGAGTACAGGGATCTCAGACTCCTCAATAAGTTCGAGCAGTACAGTAAGTGGACTGTAGCTTCTGTGTTCCCTCACAGTATGAAGATTGACGATCTTCGGGGTAATGATGTGATTGAACGTGACTTCCAGTCCATGGGTGCTGTGTTGGTTAATAACCTCACGGCTAAGCTGTGCAAGCTCCTGTTCCCTGTTGGGCTTTCTTTCTTTAAGCTCAAGGATACGAAGGAGCTTAAACAGTTCTTGGGTTCTCTTGGTGAAAGGAAGAGAACTCTTACCGAGATCGAGAACACATGCTCGGAACGTATTCTGATGAATGCAGGATACGCACAGTTGCATCAGTTGATTAAGACTCTGATTGTGACTGGTAATGCTTTGGTTGTACGCAAGGAGAACAAGCTCGTTGTGTATACTCCGAGAAACTACAGTCTCTTGAGGGACGCAGACGGTACTGTGCTTGACATGGTACTGTGTGAACAGATTAGCTATGATAGAGTTCCAGTCGACATTAAAGCATTTATCAATGCTCAGGGTAAAGAACCCAGAGACACTGTCGATTTGTATACACGAGTCAGAAGGATTAAAGAAGATGGAAGGTACAGAGTCAGTCAACAGATCGAAGGACACCAAGTTGGAGACGAAATCATCTTCGCTCAAAATCTGTGTCCTTACATTCCTGTTGCTTGGAGTATTGTTAATGGCGATTCTTACGGACACGGACTCGTCGAAGACCTCGCAGGAGACTTCGCCAAGCTATCATGTCTCTCCGAAGCCCTCGCTAAATACGAGATCGACGCATGTAGAGTAGTGAACCTCGTCAAGAGTGGTAGTGGTGGTGACATCGACGCTCTTGCTGAAGCAGAGATTGGTGAATGGGTTCAGGCTGATCCTGATGCAGTCGGTAAGACTGACGCAGGTGATGCGGACATGATTAAGAATCTTCTGGTGGATCTTGAACAGATTATCGGCAGACTCAGTATTGCGTTTATGTACGCGAGTAATGTTCGTAGCGCAGAACGAGTCACGGCTGAAGAGATCAAACAGAAGGTTGCTGAAGCAGACCAAGCACTGGGTGGTGTTTACTCTCAGTTGTCTGAAGCTCTTCACAAGCCCATCGCGTATCTGCTCTTGGCAGAAGAAGACATTAAGATCGAAGCCGCTATCAAGGCGAACAAGATCAAATTCGAGATCCTTACTGGTACTGCGGCTCTTGGCAGAGGGAATGACACTGAAAGACTTCTGAATAGTATTCAGATTCTTGGTGTTATCATCCCTGCGATGTCTCAGCTCAGTAAGCGATTCAACACCGAAGGCGTCATCGACATGATTCTGACGAACAACGGTGTTACGCTCGATAAGGTTATGAAGTCTGACGAACAGCTTGAGCAGGAAGCTCAGGAAGCTCAGGCTCAAATGCAGGCAATGCAACAACAGGCTACTGCCCTTGACGCCTCTCAGGCGGCAGGTGGTATGCTTCAAGGTTTTTAAGGAAATTAAATGACAGACCCTACGAATCAGAATCCGAATCCGAATCCTGAATCTCAGGTGGCAGGTACTCCTGACACCCCTCAGAACGCCCCTAATAACGCTCCTACGGCGCCGACGACGCCTCCGAGTATGTACACTCCAACGAGGGCTACGGACGCGTCTACGTCTCAGGATACGCGTCCTATGGCGGACGCAGACTGGGGTGACCTCTCGTCTGGTGACGCAGTCCTTGACGGTGCCATCAAGGCGTTTACTGCCTCTGCAGGCATGAGTCCGCAGGACTTCATGCAGATTGTTGGTAATGCTGTGGACTACAACGATCCTGAACTGATTGACAAGACGTTGCTTAGTTCCAAGTACGCAGGTACCGAGGGAACGATTAAGGAGTTGGTTAACGCTCTGATCGCACAGGCTAACAATGCGGACAACATGATTCGCAATACTGCGTATCAGATTGCAGGTGGTAAGGAATCGTGGGATCAGGCAGTTGCTATCTTCAACGCCAACGCTCCTGCGTATCTCAAGGAGACGGTGAAGACGATGATTGACAATGGTAAGATTAAGGAAGGTGCACAGATGCTCATGAACAGCGTTGGCTCTTATGGGCAGGGTGCATCGTCCATGCCTCAGATGGGTGGTGGTATGGCTCCCCAGAAGGGGCTGAGCTTTGACGAACTCAAGGTTGAGTTGGGTAAGCTCGTACAGGAGGCAGGTGGTGCCTCTCTCGAATCTGGTACGTATGGTAGACGTTATCAGGATCTTATGAAACGCCGTGCTATCGGTAGACAGCAGGGTATCTAATTAAACAGGGAGCCAAGTGCTCCCTTATTTTTTTTTAACTAAGGAAACTAAAGAATGGCTAATACTCAGTGGCAGCCGTATTATTCCCGAAATCATTGGTCGGGTCAGGACGCCGATACCGATCAGCATCTCGAAATGTATCTTGGCGAAGTCGAATCCAGATTCGAGTACAATGCTGTGATGCGTGGCTTCACGAACGAACGTTCTGTTGCTAACGAAACGAATACGTACCGTATCGACCGAATCGGTTCGTCTAAGGTTATGGGTCGTAAGGCGGGTGAAACCCTGACGGCTCAGCGAGTCACGAACGAGAAGATGATTCTCTCTGTTGACACGGTGCTGTATATCCGTGAAGTCTTTGACTGGCAGGACCAGTGGACGGCTCCTGATCGTCTGATGGAGATTGCTCGTAACAACGGCTATGAATTCGCTGAAATGTATGACAACGCTCATATCATCCAGCTCATCAAGGCTCGTAAGGTTACGGTGCCTACGCATCTCAAGCCGTCCATCAATGACGGTATTGAGATGACGGGTGAGTTCAAGGCTGATGCTAAGACGCAGGCTGAACTTGAAGCTAATGCTATCGCTATTAACCTTGCTCATAAGAAGGGTGTTGATTACCTCATCAAGAACAAGGTTCCGCTTGCTGACATGGTTACGATTGTCAAGCCTGAGATCTATTCTGCTCTGCTTGAACATCCGAAGCTCATCAACGTCCAGTTCGATAATGTGAATGGTGGTGACTACTCTGGTCGTCGTATGGTTCGACTCAATGGCATTCCTGTTATTGAAGTTCTTGAATGGCCGACGGACACGAATGCTCATCCGCTTGGTGATGCTTTCAAGTGCGACGCTGAAGACCTTAAGGCGGGTATGATTACGTTCTCCCGTTCGAAGACGCTCGTGACGATCAAGGCTAAGGACTTCACGACGAATCTCTGGCAGGATAATGAGAACTTTGCTCAGGTGCTTGACTGCTACACGATGTACAACGTCGGTATCCGTCGTCCTGATGCCTGTGTCGTCTGCAAGTTCGAAGAACCTGCGGGCGCTTAATCACGGAGACCAATATGCCTACTATCATTGATATGAAGGGTGTCTGGTCTGCCGCTAAGAATACTCAGGCCGCGATTCACGATGTGAACCGACCTGGGTATCAGGGTGCCCCGAAGGCTGCGACTAAGTCTGCAGCCCGCAAGGCTACTGAACAGCAGACTGCGACTAAGGCTGAATAATTCAGAGGGGAATCCTCTGACACTAAGGGGATTCCCCATGGATTTGTTGGAAGCTGTAAATAATATTCTGCCTTACTTTGGTGAGGCTCCTGTAACTCGTGTGGATAATAAGCATCCCACGGTTACTTTGATTACGAGTACCATTGACACTGTTCGTAAGACCTTGTTGGCAGAGGGTTGGTGGTTTAATACAAGAGTGGTTACCTTGTATCCGTCTAGCGAAGGCGATATGCCTGCTCCAGAGAATGCTATTAGCATTGAATCCGCAGACGGTAAGAACTATGAACTTAGAGGTAGAGCCATCTTTGATTTGGATACTGGCTCCTTCGTGTTCAAAGAAAAGGTTGTTGTCAAAGTTCATGAGGACATTAAGTTCGAAGACCTTCCTAGAACTGTAGCTCAGTGGATTACCTGTAGAGCGGCTAGTAAGGCTTACGCCATGGACTTTGGTATTGAAGACGTACTGCAGGAGATGCAGTTGAGAGAACAGGAAGCATACAACAAAATGCTTGCTGAACATCTCAGGAAGAGAAAGTATTGCACGTGGAAGAGCCGTGCAGGGATTACGTATCTGGGATCCTTGTTGACCTAAGAGGTAGAGTATGATCGTTGAATTGGCGTACCCGTCTTTGTTGTTCGGTGTCTCACAGCAGACGCCTAGAGAGCGACAGAACGGTCAACTCACTGAGCAAGTGAATATGTTGTCTGACCCTGTTACGGGTTTGAGACGCAGACCCGGACTTCTCAAGGCGTTTGAGTTAGAGTCTAATGGGGACATTGACTGGACTAAGGTGTGGTCTCAGTACATGGAAGTTGGTTCCCTGCAGATTAACCTTATCGTTTTTACGAACTCAGGTAAATGGCTTGCGTTAGACAAGCGAATGACGACCTTGTTGTCCAGTGGTCAGACGGATTACTTCAAGGCTAGCAAGGCAGGCTCCCTTAGAGCTACGAACAACACTAGTCTTGGTTGGGTTCTAAATACAGAACAGAAGCCAAAGCCTGTTACGGGCGGTGCTGACTATCTCGATGAGACTAGTGGGTATCTCACCATTAAATCAGGTGCGTTCCTCAAAGAATACTCCTTCAGACTTGAAGGTAAGTACAATGGAGTAGCGTTCTCTCATGAGATCTCGTACACCACTCCTGCAGGTACTGCTTCTGGTGATGCGGCTAAGAGTACGCCTGAAGGTGTAGCTAAGGAGATCTACGACAAGATCTATAGCCTCTCGAATATCTATCCGACTAGAGAAGGTGCTAGTGTGTTCATCCGTCTTGGTGACGGTAAGAAGGACGGTGACTGGCTTGGTGTTGTGAATAAGTCAGGTACGACATATGCTACGGCTAGCACTAGAGCCAAGGTACGCAATGTGTCTGAGCTTCCTGCTACGCTTCCTAGTGTAGCTGATAATTGGATTTGTAAGGTAGGTACTAGCACTTCTGCTATGCAATACTACGAGTGGGATCATGCCACTCTCTCTTGGAATGAATGTGGTAGGAGAAGTTCTGTACAGAAGATTCAGAACATGCCTGTTCAGATTTCTCCTAATGAAGAAGGTACAGGTATTACTATCAAAGCTGTAGACTTTGAAGGCAGAACGGCAGGTGATGAGGAAAACAATCCTACCCCTGCGTATGTGTACGACGGTATTACAGGTATTGGTACGTTCATGGGTAGATTGGTACTCATGAGTGGTTCTAGAGTGTGTCTCAGTGCAAGTAGATACCCCACTAGGACTATGAGAAGTACCGTTACTGAGATTCTTGATGATGATCCTTTTGAAGTAGCTTCTGGTAGCATCAGTAGTGCTAGCTTTGAACATAGCGTACAGTTCAACAAAGACTTGATCTTGTTCGCTAGTACGCATCAGGCTGTAATTCCTACGGGTAATGTAGCCATTACGTCACAGAACGCTATGCTTGTGATTACGTCTGAAGAGAACGTAGACACGAATGCAAGACCTGCTGTGGTTGGTCAGACGTTGATGTACGCTAGCAAGCCTAGCGGTGATTACTTCGGTGTCGGAGAACTTACTCCGTCTGCGTACACGTCTTCTGTGTATACCCCGCAGTCTCTTACAGATCATATTCCTAAGATGATGCAGGGATCCTGCAGGCACATTGTATGTGCTAGTAACAGCAACATCGTGTACTTCACTAGCGATAAGGATCCGTACGCGGTCTATGTCTGTGAATACTTCTGGAATAATCAGGAACGTACTCTGATCTCTTTCCATGAATGGAAACTTCCGGGTAGAGTCTGTGCTATGCACTATACTGGAGATAAAGTATGTGTAGTGCTTGATGCTGCTGAAGATGGTAACAACTGTCTGATTTGTAGTATTGATACGAAGACTGCGCAGTATCTCACGCAGGATACTGTGGTGTTCCTCGACTGTGCTCAGGATGTGCCCGTAAACGTGTCTAGAACGTCTCAGGCGACGACGAAGACTATCGAGCTACCTCCGCACCTTCAGGGCACTAAGAACCACGAGAAGCTCGTTCTTGCGTCTCTTACGGCAGGTCTGGTAGGTGAGCCTATCGGTATATCGGGGATTAACGGAAACACCATCACGATTGACAGTTCGTACAAGACTGACAAGATCATGGTTGGTTGGTGCTACGAGAGTGCCGTTACTCCGAACTCTCCTGTCGTGTACAGCACTAGCTACACAGGCAACAGGCGTATGATCTCTGACACCAAGGATACGCTCCAGAGTGCATTGATTACTGTTCAGAGAAGCGGTAACTTCAACGTTACCCTCAGTGATGTGAACACTTCACAAGAGAAGTACAACCGTACTGGTCTTACTTGGAGTGCCAGAGAACTGGACCTTGGTAAGAACAAGATCAATAAGATTGGCGACATCCTTGTTCCCTGCAGATTGAATGCTCATACAGCAGAGATCAGACTTAGCACTTCAGGTACTAAAGAGATGAACATCTTGTCGTTGGTTTATAACGTAAGACTTCATCAGAATAGAAATAGAAAGCAGTATTAACATATGGCGTATAGAAATAATAATTACACTGTAACCTTCAATAGTCCCCTGAACACTACGCATAAAATGACTGCTCAGGGGATGTCTCAGGGCTTCCTGATGGGTGGTCCGTGGGGTATGCTTTTCGGTGCCATTGCAGGTACCGTTACTGGGGGTATCGTTGGGAGGTTACAGACTAAAGAGGCATGGAAGACCTTTCAATCCCAGTTGAAAGCGGCGGATGCTCAGAACAAGAGCACGCTTCAGGAGCTTGGTAGAAACCTCTCTGAGGTCTCCAGACAGCGAGCAGTCCTTGCTATGGAGACTCAGAGTGCCTTGATGTACAACAAGACTCAGGCTGTGAAGGCTAATGCTGAGGCTAGGAATACGCTAGCGGCAGCTGATCAGGTCGGTAGTGCAGTGGCGTATGCTAAGAGTCAAGTCGCTCTTGAAGCATCTCAACAGGATTGGATGGCTAGATTCAACTATGAAACTCAGCAGTGGAATATGAATGTTCAGGCTCAGAATCTCATCAATACTGCGGATGCTCAGTTCGTTGGAGTTAATGTCAACGGTCCGAAGTTCAACGCCGCAGAAGCTCTTCAGGATTTGTTTAGCGCAGGGACTAGCATTGCGCAGTCCTATGCCTCCAAGGGCGGTGGTGGATCTAGTAAGACTAGCGCACAGAATAGCAACTACATTCAGAAGAGAAGCGACTCTTGGAATGGTAAGACCACGTGGGGCGCAGGCTCAAGCGGCTTGACTATGAATGGTAAATCCTATAGTAATCGAATGAAAATGAGTCCGCAGGTCTCTAGTATGTTGGGGCTTTAAATGATTGAACAGAAATTTGCAGGTGCAGGTGGTGCATCGTTTGTTAATCCTTATCATGGGACGAGCGATCAACTGTACACGCCTACGGATTACAGTGACGTAGCTCAGAACTTGGGAAAGCTCTTTAGCACTACGTATAAGCAAATCCAAGACAATGCCTTTAGACAGGGGCAGATTGACCAGTTGGCTAACGCTGTGGATACTGATCGTTGGCTCGGTAAGGATCAGTATCTCAAGGGAGCCAAGTACGCAAAGGCTCAGATTGATCTGCAGACCGTCATTGGTAAAGCACAAGACATTGTGAACACAGCCATTGCTAATGGCAAGGGCAGTGAAGAGATGCTGGAAGAGATCAGGAAATCTCAAGAAGGTCTCTTTAATGTTGCTACTGAGCTTAGGGATACGAATCCTTCTGCGGCTGATAATCTGATTAACCAACTTAAGAATGTTCAGGGTGCGGCTGTAAAGAACCATGCTGAGCAGATGGTTGCTAAGACTAATGAGTACCGTATGAACGGTGACTACATGAGCGTTAATTCGTTTCTTAGTAACTCTGCTGAGTCTGCTAGGCTTAGCAATCAGGGGTTTATCCTTGATGAAGAAGCTACGTATAAGGGTCTGAAAGCCCAGATCAATGCTCTTGACACCAATGCTACGATCATGGGGGTTGACAAACTCCAGTATCGTAGTCAGATTCTTGGTGGGTCTTTCCAGAACATGCTCACTAATGCCAAGATGGATTCTCCAGAGGCTGTGGGTCTTGTGAACAGTATGACTCGCACCATGGATAGGCTCGTCAAGGATGGGTACATTGATCCTAAGACGAGTCTTGGCATCAAGGTGTTTGCTGAGAATAAGCTCGGGGAGGCTAGACAATACTACATTGCTCAGGCTAGTATTGTAGCTAATAATCCTGAAATGGTGTACACTCCTGAACTGGAACAGCAGTTCAGTGGTATGCTTACCACCATGAAGGCTATGGGTGTTGAACCCATGACGCTTGCTAGTCTCCTGAATGGCTTCAGTACAAAGAAGGCTCAGTTCTTGAAGGCTGATGGTAATGCCAAGGCTTCTGGTATGGCACCTCTTGCAGGAAGTCCCGGTAGTGAGTCTTGGCGTAAGGGCCTCGCTCAAGAAGTGCTTACCCAACATAAAGCTATTGCAGCACAGGCGGGTACTACTGTCAGTCCGCAAGAGGTTTCAAAAGACATCATCACCCAGATGTGTCAGTTCTCTGACTTCAAGGGTTCACATAAATACATCGAAGGTCTTGCAACGACTCTTACCAACGGTATGAGTGCTTCTGGTGACTTCTTCAGTGACGACGTAGCCCATACTGCTATGGTGCTCAGTCAACTCATTAACTCTAATGATCCCAACATCAGAACGACTGTTAGGGATCATCTTGGTCCGAAGCTCAGTATCTTCTTGGATCAACAGCTTATCCCTGCAATTCAAGCGGCTAGTGCCTCTGCAGGTGACAAGAAGCCTGAAGTCATCAAGGAGATTAACAACAAGCTCCATGAGGCTTGGAGTAATCTCAACAGCGGTAGTACGTACAAGCTCGGTGATAGCATTACCGAGGACACTAAGATCGCTAATTGGTTGGGTGAAGGTGTAGCTAATAAGTACACGTTCTTTGGCTATGGCTTTGGTGGTCTTGGCTTCAATGATGGTCTTGCTAAGGTGCTTGCTCCTACCATGAAGGCTTACACGCCTAACATCACTTCCATGCTTCAGAGTGCAGGCACTACGCTCATGGAAGGTAAGGAGCTTGAGACGCTTCAGGCTGTTGGTGTTGTACAGTCTCTGAATGACGACTACACGATGATCTCTCCAAATGGTAATGCACCCATCTTTGCTATTCTTGGTAGTGATGGTAATACCACTAGAGAGTTCATTCCTGAAGTTCTTAAGAGTACCCTTACTGAGCTTGCCAAGAGGAAGAACATTGGTCTTGGTGATGTTACTAGTACGTTCGGTAATAGCGATGTTGCGCTGTTCTTGAATCCTGATACTGGTGGACTTGAACAGGTGTTTGAGCCTGCTGATTCTGGTATGCCTGCTAGACACAGGTACACCAACAGGGAAGTGCTTGATCTCTATGATCAGCTCAAAGACGATTACGTTGCTCAGAAGCAGGAGGCCGCTAGTTCTAAGATCGTGTCTGCTGAGGATCTCAGATCTAGAATTACGGAGTTCGAGGATAGTGACTTCTTGGATCCTGAAAGTGTAGAGAACATCAAATCCAGTGGTAACATCATGGATGTTGGCAAGGGTGAGTTCGTGTTTGTTACTGATCCCGATAAACTTCAGAGTCAGTACAAAGAGGTTAGTAATAACTTTGTGAATATCGGTGAGGCTCTTAAGACTGCATGGAATGCTTCCAGAGAGAGCATCGGTGAATCTTATGATAGTCTTGATATTGACGCTCTTGCTAAGGGCGCAGAGGATAAGTTTGTGGGCGCTTCCAAGACTATTCAGTCTATTGGTGCAGACATCAAGAACTCTGACATCCCTGCTGAAGTTAAGCAGAAAGCTACTGATATTTGGGATTGGATTACTAATCCTGAAAACACAGCTCAAGTGCAAGACTTGCTCGCTGAGGCTAATGAGAACACTGTCGATGCAATTAAGCTCGTGATGAGCAAGGCAGGTGATTATCTCAAGGAGAAGTTCAAAGCTCCTGAGTTGAACCTTGCTATGGATGCGTACAACGCTCTTCAGGGTGCTGAGGATAGCTTGTCCTTTATTGGACAGCATATCTTGAATAGAGTGCGTCATGGGTTCTATGGTCCCAATGGCAAATACTATCCGCCTCTGAGCCAGAGAGATGCTGATGTCATTGAGCGATTCATGGCTAATCCAGAGGGTGTAGGTCCTCTGTATGCCAATACCCTTGGTAATATCTACCGTAGATATGCTGTGGATGCTATTGGCTTATTCGAGAATTTGATGGATATTTCGTATAAGAACGTTACACCTGTTAAGGTGAGTAATGGTAAGAACGGCTTTGAAACGTTCTATACCACGGGAGCTATGTCTGGTTCTGTGTTTGGTCAGGCTCTTGGCAATATCGTTATGTCCGAGCTTGCCAAGGAAGAAGGTATGCTCCTGAATTGGACTGCTACTAATCCGAAGGTTACTAAAGACCCTGTGATTGGTATTGGCTACAAGCGTGGTTATCCTGCTTGGGATAAGCGCTTTGAAGCCGCTGAGGGTGATGCTATCGCGCTTAGTAGAGTTACGTGTGAGTTCGCTACTTGGTACTTCAATAACATTCCGACCAAGTTCTCTAAGGCTACGGGTACGGATTGGGAAAGGGCTACGACTAACCCTATGCTGTTGCCTGTGATCGTTGCGACTACCGACTACTCTTGGCATGCAGGACGCAATGCCAATGGGTACTATGAAGCCCTTGAGCTTGTGAAGCAGAATAAACTTGATGCGGCTATGGATCGACTCAAGGCGTCTGCCCCGTACAAGCAGAGTGGTTTCGGTAGAAAGATGAAACTTGAACACGGTCTCAGGGCGTATTACAAGTTCTGGCACGAGACTGAACACTAAATAAGGATAAAGGATGTTCCCACAAAAATACTCAACGGCAGTCCCCGATATTGACTTCGGAGTGGGGACTCCTGAATCTACTGGGGAATGGCAGGGCGTTACGTCCTCGTATTCCCCCGCTAATTATTCTAAGCCTGAACATAGCATTGATATGTGGCAGGCTTTCAAATACTCGTGGCTGTACGACAGCATGAGTACCGCTCTGTACAATAGAGCAACTAAACCTAATCGTCTTGATCAGGCATACGTAGATAGTGGTGCTAACAGCAAGTTCATGGAAGAGATGAAGACTACCTACGGTAGCAAGCTCAATGAAGCCATGCTTGATGAGATCAAGAACACTAGATCCAAGGAAGACGAGGACCATACTAGAGCTACTATTCAACATAAGCTCATGGCTGAAAAGGCATGGCATGACCATCCAGTGATTGCTCTTGGTGCGCAGTTCGTAGCTCCTGAGAACGCCGCTCTGCTCGCTCTTGGTCCCGTAGGTGCCGCTATGAAGGGTACTAGTGCCGCTGTTAAGTTCGCTCAGTGGGTTGAGAAGGGTATGACGCCTGTAGCTAGGAAGGCTCTGTATGCCTCGTACTGGGGTGGTGCAGGTGCCGCTCAGGCTATCCCCGGAGTTGCTTGGAACTATGATAATCCGAATGCAATCCTCCTCTCCGCCAGTATCGGAGGTCTCCTTGGTGTTGGTATGTCTGCAGGTATGTCCGCTAGTAAGGTCTTTGCAGATGCTCCTAAACGCGCATACAAGGCCTCTACGGGGTCCACGACCCCTCTCAAGGGGGTACCTACTAGGAAGGCTTATGGAGGCACTCTATCGCTCTCTGATGACCTTAGAGTGGCATCTGATGGGGATAGGCTCGATGAACAACTCCTTGGTGCTGCGCAGTTCGGACATGCAGCAGACAGCGGTTCTGCGGCGGCTATGCAGGATGCCCTGCAGGCTGAGCTGAGCATTAAGCTCAAGAAGTTTGAAGACCTCTGTATTGAGAAGGGTCTTGCTAACGATGGTTTCTTTGAGCATCTTAAGCAGGCTGTTGGCATGGAATCTGCCAATACTAGAATTCCTCTTAGAGATAGAGAGCAGGCACAGGCTGAAGCTATTGCGTTCCTAGGCAATACCTATCACTATAATAGGGCTGTGAATGAACGTAAGATGCACATTGAAGCCCTCACTGAGAAGATCAGTAATCTCAAGCAGGAGTTGAAGATCAATGAAACTACCGTAACTGATGGTAGTCCTGTGTCCCTCCGTGATGAGTACAACCGTTTGCTTGATGCAAAGTACAAAGCCGAGATGGATGCCTATAACAAGGCTGTAGCCGATGCTAAGAACACTGGTGCAGATACCAGCAAGCTCGTTAAGCCTGAACCTCCTGTGAAGCACTCCCTCACGCTTGGTGCTGTCAAGGTCATGGAGAAGCCTAACATTGACTCTCTTAGTTCTACCGCTAGGAAATGGGTAGAGGCTTACAGAGAATCTGGGCTTGCTACTGAGTTGGGTAATATGGTTAATCGTCTCGGTAAGGATATCAGAGAAGTTGCCGTTGACGAAAACTACTTCCATACTAGGTTCTCTCTTGATAGAATTGATGAAGTAGCCAACGATCTCCGAGAAGAAGAGTACAACAGGGCTATGACTATGGTTGAAGCTCTTGAGCAGAGTAGGCCCAAGAGATTGAAGTATATTCAGAATCAGGAAACTAAGCTCAAAAACAAGATCACAAGGCTCGAACAGATTAGAGCTAATGTAGGTAATAATCATCCTGTTGTTGAGACGATGGAAGCTGAGATTGAACAGCTCCGAAAGGACAATGAAGTTCTCTTCGCGGAATTCCAGAGACGAGATGAGTTCGTTAGTAACTTTAGGAACAAGTGGGCAGAGTCGTCTAATGGGCATTGGATGCAGAGGGGCTATAGACGTGTCTTCACTATGCTTGGTGAACAGATGGCTGATGACATCAAAGCTCTTACTAAGGAAGAAGTAGACGCTACTAAGATTGGTGCATTCCTGATGTCCAAGTACATTACTAAGATTGGTCATGACGATCTCAAGCAAGCCATTAGATCTACAGGTATTGAGAACGAACAGAGACTCGCTGAACTTATCCTTGAGGTTGGTGGTGATTTGGACATTCCAAAGGAAGCACTTGAGGCTTTGAATCTCAAATCTCTTGTTGCGCAAGCAACTGAACTTAAGTCAGTTAGTAATGCAAAGATCATTGGTGAAGCCAGTGCATTCAAACAGCGTTACATGTGGGATTACAGCACTCCGAGTAAGAGCACTGGTATTCCTCTGAAAGCTCTTCTTGGTGGTGACTTCATGAACACCGTGAATAGAAACATTCAGGAAGAGACTGGACGCATTGCGCTTAGTCATGTTCATATGAAGGACAATACGGGTGAGACGTTCTACCTCAACAATGGTTTGAATATCAGTAGAGCGCAGGACATTATCAGAGACAGGCTCAAGAATCAGGGGTACTCTGATCGTGCAGCAGAAGAAGTTGCTACGCAGACCTTCGATGCTCTGTTGGGTAGAGCTACTGGTGAAACCCTCGGTCCAGTTATGCAGGTGCTTACTCAGGTTGCTATGGCTTCACAGCTCAAGAACTCTGGTATCTATCAGAGTGTTGAGGCTATTGCCAATACTGCTCATGAGTACGGTGTGCGTATGTGCGTAAAGCACATGATTCCCGCTTTAAAGATGGGTCTTGGTACGTCTAAGGTTACCAAACTGGATGGTAAGAAACTTGCCAATATCCTTGCTAAGATGGGTGCCATGGACTCTCGTATTCGTCCTGACGTTGCTGTGTTGCCTGATGACATGTCGGACGTCACTAAGAGTGCTGTTGGTAGAGGCATCATGAACTGTGCGCAGTATCAACGATGGATTAACCTGCAGGCTCCTATTCAACAGTGGCAGACTAATATGTGTGCAGGTATTGTTGACGAGCTTTTGGAAGATGCTCTTAAGGCTAAGGACATCTCTAAACTTGGTGAACTAGCTGAGAGCTACTCCAAAGAGGAGTGGAAAGTCATGCTCGGTCAGTACGAAAAGCACGGTATGAACGTCAATGATTGGGACTACGAGATTGCCCATACGGTTCTTAAGAACAGCTTCTCTGCTATCAGTATGGTAGCTCTTAGGGCTAGACGAGGTGATAGACCTCGCTTCTTGAACACTGCTTGGGGTAAGGTGTGCTTTGCATATCAGTCCTTTGCATGGAAGGCAAACAATGCGCTTACCCGTAGATACGCGAATACTAGAGGTATCGGTAGTGCAGCAGGGCTTGTCGTTAGACAGCTCCCGTTGTCTGTTCTAGCCGCTATTAGTATTCAGGCTATGGATGGTAAGGATCCATTCAAGGATCCTGCGGCTCTTGTTGGTAAGGCAGTGAATGCTACGTCTGGGCTTGGTCTTATGACGTATATTGGTTCCTTCGCTAGTCAGGACATTGGTGGTACGGCTCCTGCATTGGGCTTCTTGAATACTACTAAGAGAGACCTCATCAACACCGCTACTGGTGATCCTATTGGGTTGGCACAGCACTTCCCGCTAATCAGTGCGTTCTTACCGTTTAGAATTGGTATTGGCGCTATTAAAGGTATTTCAGAATAATCATGGGTACTGTATCCTCTGAATCTCCGAAGGTACAGTATTCTGTTCAGAGAGAACAATCTGACGGTTCCTTGAACCGTATCTCTGTCAGAGTACCGTACTTTAGTAAAGATGACATTCATGTGTACGTGGATGACGTTGAGATCAATTCGTCTGCTACTGAGCAGAGTACGTACACTTGGCGATGGGACGGTGACTACATTGCCATTACTCCGAACGTAGCTTCAGGTTCTGAAGTCCTCGTTCGTAGAATCACACCGATTAATGAAGCCATTCATATCTTTGATGGTCGATCTGAATTCGATGACCAGAGTATGGATGAGAACTTCCAACAGCTCATCTACATTGCTCAGGAATACTCTGAAGGCTCTGGCATTAAGGATGTGTTCTCCGACATTAACATGCACGGATACAAGATCCGTAATGTTGGTTGGGCTACTGACGATGATGACGTTGTTACCTACGGACAGTACAAGAAGGACGCTGAAGGCGCTAAGGTAGCAATGCAAAGAGCAGAGACTGCCGCTACTAAGGCAGAACAGCATGAGCAGAACACTCAGGCTATTGCCAATCAGGCACAGACTGACATCACTGCGTCTAAGGAATCTGCTATTAAGGAGATTACCAACCGTATTGCTCCTGAAGTAGATAAGGCTAGGGTTCATGCTGTGACTGCTCAGTCTGCCGCGGGTACTGCTGTCAGTGCAAGTAATAGGTCTGAGACTGTACTTCAACATGTGCAGATGCTTGAGGACGAAGCCGAGCTTCATGCAGGTACTGCTGAAGCGGCTAAGGATGAGTCTCTTCGCATCAAGGACGAACTCAAGAGTGGCCTTGATCTTCAAGAACAGATTGCTCCTGCCGTAAAGGTTGTTGCTGACAACATTGAGCATGTTCGTACTGATAGTCTGAACATCAATGACATCAATACTGTTGCCGCTGACCTTGAAGGGACTATCACCAGTTCTTTCTTTGAGGACTATGGTGACCTTAGCAATCCTGGGGGTGGTGGTACTGCCATTACTGGTGGTAATATCAAGACTGTCTCTGACAACATTGAACATGTCAGAACTAATAGTCAGAACATCACTGACATTAAGAAGGTAGCTACAGAGATTGATAGAATCCCTGAGACGATCCAGACTATGGAGGGTCTTAGGGATGAAGCTACTGCGTCTAAGAATCTTGCTAAGGACTGGGCTAACAAGCTCGGTAGTACCGTTGATGGCTCTGAATACTCTGCTAAGCACTACGCTAATGAGGCTAAGAAGAACGCTGATAAGACGGACTCTGACCTCACTGCGATTACCAATGCTAAGACTCAGGCTATTAAGGACATCAATGCGTCTAAGGATACTGCTGTTCAAGCAGTCACTGATAAGAGCGACGAACAGATGGTTCTCATCGAATCTGAAGGTGATACTCAGATTCAGAGAGTTAGAGACGAAGGTACTGCTCAGGTAGGTGCTGTAGAGATCAAGGGTACTCAAGAGATCAATAGAGTACAGACTGAAGGCGATACGCAAGTCGAGGCTGTACAAGCTGAGACTACCAAGGTTGTTCAACAAGTTACTGCTGAAGGTACCAAACAGACTGGTCTTGTGAGGACTCAGGGTACCACTAGTGCTAATGCCATAAAGACTCAGGAGACTGCTAGCATCAAAGCTCTGCAGACTGAGGGTCAGAAGTACGTAGACCTCGCTGAAGCTCAGGCTAACAATGCTACTGCTCAGGCAGGCATTGCTACCGACAAGGCTAATGCCGCTAGTACCAGTGCTACGTCTGCTCAGAGCAGTGCTACTAAGGCCACTCAACAGGCTACCTTGGCTACGACGAAGGCTCAGGAAGCCTCTGATGACGCTGATACAGCCGCACAGAAGGCTCAGGAAGCGTCTGCTAGTGCGGCTAATGCCTCTGCATCGGCTGAGGCCTCTGAAGCCTCTGCAACGCTTTCTAAGGCCTCTGAGACAGCATCCAAGACTAATGCGGACAACGCCGCTCTTAGTAAGGATGAAGCGACCAAGCAGGCAGAGAGAGCTAAGCAATATGCTGACCAGATGGCTTCTGGTCAGGTGCAGGCTGACTGGAGTGAGACTGTACCGTCGTCTAAGGCATTCATTCTGAACAAGCCTACGCTTGGTGCCCTTGCATCCAAGGACAGCATTGCGTATAGTGAGATCACTGGTACCCCTCCTGAGCAAGATCTTAGCGATCTTGCTACTAAGAATGAGCTTCAGACTGGTCTTGCCAGTAAGGCTAACACTAAGCATACTCATACTGTAGCTGAGATTACTAACCTGAATAGTACGCTCTCTGGGTACGTCACTACTGCTACCCTTACTGCTGAGCTTGCTAAGAAGGCTAATGCAAGTCATACGCATACGACTGATCAGGTTACTGGTCTTGATACTGCTTTGGCGGGTAAGGCACCTACGAGTCATACGCATACGTCTGCACAGATCACTGATTTGACGGCAAAGCTGAATGCTAAACTTGATGTTGCTACCTTCAACGGTTATATTGATTATGGAGATTTAGGTTCTTAACATGGCTATTAAAGAACGAAAACAAATTACAGGCACTGCCGCCCAGATCAAGGGGTTTGCAGGCCATAACGGTGTTCTAGCCTACGCTACGGATACCAAGCACCTGCATGTTCTCAGTGGTACTGCAGGTACCACTACTGAGCTTGCTAACAGGACTGACATTCCTGACATCACTGGTAAGGCTGATACGACGTATGTGAATGCTGAGCTTGCTAAGAAGCAGACTAAGGGTGACTATGCTACTAACACTGCTCTTACTCAGGGTCTTGCAGGTAAAGCTGATAGCTCCCATACGCATACTAAGGCTCAGATTACTGACTTCCCTAGTATTCCTGATGCTAGTACGTTGATTCCTAAGGAGGGAAACAGAGGTGAGGTGCGGGGCTATGAGACGACAGGACATTCTACTGGGAATCTTAGTTGGACTTCTCTAGAATCCGCCTACTCTAACGGTGGTGACATTAAAGTTTTGAATGGGGAAACCAAAACCGCTTGGACTAAAGTGGTGCGCATGCTCACGGGTTCTGTGATTCTTGGGTCTAAGTGGGTATGGGCAGAGGGGCGCGCTCCAACTCTTAAGTACCCCGGTGTTCTCGTGTGCCACTGGAACAATACAGGTGGTATTGCTAACTACATTGCAGGAGCATCCTAAATGATCCGTTATATCTACAATAATAACAAATACAATTCTCTTCATCAGGTCCGTCAGGAGATCTTTAAGGAACAGCGTATTACCTTTGGTGAGTGGGATGAAGAAACTAAGAAGAAGTTCAATGTAACCGAAGAAGAATACCACCCTGAAGATGAGTGGCCTGATGACCGGTGGGCTGACATGGTTCGTAGAAAGCGAGACTCTATGATCTCTGGGACGGACTACTACATCCTCCCTGATTACCACAGTACCCCTGACGGTATTGAAGCTGTGAAGCAGTACAGGCAGGAGCTTAGGGACATTACTCTTCAGAGTGGATTCCCTAGGAATGTCCAGTGGCCTTCCCTTCCGTCTGTCCTTAGTAGAGATAAAGGTTTGGCTACTGTTGGTCTTACTAAGGTGGGGGTGTAGTATGCTCAATAAAGAGTTGCTACTGCAGAGTAAAGAAGCATTTCCTACTCTAGAGGGAGGGTTTGTTTTTAAGGTAGGACTTTGTTCATATGCAGGTGATCCTGCATATGGGTATGTACAGTATAATTACGAACCTAGCAATGGCGGATACACATCCAGAATTCCGTATTGGAATTTTAATAATAAGTACGGCGTACTTACACGCTACCACATTACCCATTTCATTACAGTTCCTAATAAATGGGGCACATTTTATACATCTGATTCTACCTTAACAGATGGAAGCCCATCAGAAGTGGCTGGCTTTAGATTTAGGGAAGTTTTTCCTCATGAAGAAAACAGCTCCTACACTTCTTATTATATTGATATTGCTGAAGAGTATATGGGCAAAATTGTAGGCTATCTAATCGACCCTCCCCCCGACGGGTACTTGGATCCAAAGACGCTCGAACCGATCTAAGAAGAGGGTACTATGTAGAAGAAGTTCTTTGGGAGGCTCAAGATGCTGAACAAGGAACTTCTGATGATAGGTGGTGCAGAGGAGTTGTGGACTCTACAATTAAATTTCACAGGGGACTCCTATATAGATCTAATCCTATGGGACTCAACCGATCAGACGCATATCCTTTGGGAAGGAAATCCGAACACGGATATTGTAACGATTCGAATACCTCCAAAGAGTACCCTACTACTTACACAAAGTGTAGGACTCTACAGGGCCATAACCGAAGTGGGTGTATAGCAGAAGACTACTCCAGACGCGAAATAGCAATCACAGTGTTTCAAAGCGAGGCGTATCTAGAGATGTTATTCCGCGCGTGATCTCTAAGGAGGCTCTTTATGCTTAATAAGGAGCTTCTGATGGCTGTGAGCGAAGGCTTAGAACCTGTGTTGTCTATTTATTTCACGCCAGGGAATCAGGCGGGTGCAGAAGTGACCGTTATGCTTTCTTCTGGGGTCAGAGTAGTGGTACCGGAGGTGACGGGGAAAGAAATACAGCTCAAGTTCTCTTATCTAGACGTAACTGCTGCGATCAACATCAAGTACAATCAATACTTGGCGCACATTACTACCAAAAATTTGGTAGATAGCCCCATTCAAACTAGGGCACCCGAGTTAACGTACAGGTCTTTATGGATAGAGGACGTTACACAGTCTGCTAGTCTAGTGATAGAGTAATCTTCTATAGTGCCACGGGAGGTACACTCTAAATTACCTCTCAGAATGCTAGGCTTTTCTGTAGCTATAGCCTCAGAGCATTCTAGTTTAACCTAAGCTACTAAATTATTAACACTAGCTTTATGCTAGAAAGAAATATATTATGGCTGAATTTGCTTCTAAGGGTGTTGCGGGTGCAGGTCTCGGTACTGGTATCGCAGGTCTTGCTCTTGGTGTCCTCAATAGCTCTAATAACGGCAACGGTCTCCTTGGTGGTCTCTTCGGAGGTGGTAACCAGAACGTAGTGTCTGCTCTTCAGGCGGAGAACAGCATGCTCAAGGCTGAGAACTACTCCGACAAGAATGCCAAGGAAGTCTACGCTCAGTCTCTTGCAGATAACCGTAGACTCCGTGACGAAGCCTTTGCATACCTTAAGCCTCTTGCTGATGAATCTGCGAACAACAGAGTTGAGCTCGCTAAACTTCAGGCAGAGCTTAAGTGTTGCTGTGAAAAGCAGGAACTCCGTGAGCAGATTGTCCTCGGTAAGGTCAATGAGCTTGCTCTGACGACTCAGGCGAAGTTCGGTTGTATCGACCAGACCATTGCAGGTATGATGGGTACGATTGGTAAGATCACGGATGCGATTGTTCCTATGAGTGCTATCTGCCCGACTCCGATGGCTAAGTACAATGCGTGGGTTGCTCCTACGAATACTCCTGCTACGGGCGCATAATAATTTCCTATGAAAATCAGTTTGAGTAAAATCTCTCAGGTACTCCCTGAGTTTGTTGATACTCGACTGATGCCCAGTGCTCCCTCCACGATGAAATGGCTTCTTGGAGGGAGTACGTTCCTTGTCCTGCATCAGGCGGATACCCTCATCGGTAAGTATCTGCCTATGCTCAAACAGGTGGGTATCGTCGATGAGGACAACAAGGTAGACATTGAAGTTGCTAAGGGATTCATTAACAGTGCATTCGATAAGAGTGGTGCTGTGGAATACCTTGGATTTAAATTCGATAAGTCTGATGGTGAGGCTCTAATTAATATTATGGAGAAATACAAAGATTGATTGACGAAAAGTGGGAAGATAATGTTTTTATGATGGCTAAGCATAAACTTCTTGAAGTTATTGAAAAACTTAATAAAGAAGAATATATTAGCGCAGAGGATGTTATTGAATACAAGAATGCAATTAAAGCACTGTATTATCTCCTGAGTATTGAAAAGAGTAAGTAACTCTAGTGTTTCAGTAGTCCTAGAAGGACTGTACTGCAGTCTTTTCCAAGATCAGTGCCCGTACAGTAACTATCATAGGGCTACTGAATCTATTAAGATATTAAACAAAATGAATATTCAAGTTTATTGGGATGGTAATTCTGGAGTTATTGAACACAATAGCGATAGACTTAATCTGACTTCTAAGCCTAATATTAGTTCCGTTAATTTTGATGTTCTTAATTTCAGTGAGGACGACAATATTGGAATTAAGGTTTATCAGAATAAGACGATGGAATTAACCCCTGAAGAAATTACTACGATTAAAGCGTTTGCTAAAACTAATGCCAAGCCTGTGAATACCCTAGATTCTGCAATTGAACAGCACAACGTTGCCCCTGATGCGCATCATGATATCCGTGTGAAGGTCGAAGAACTGTCTGCTGCGATTGCTCAGTTGAGTGCTTTGTACAGTCAGGTTATGGTTATGCCCACAATGGAGGAGCCTAATGAGTGCGAAGACCAGTACGCTTGAGAAACTTCATGAGATGCTTGCTGAGCTGTTTATCGAGGATATCAAGCTCTGTAGAGAAGAAGGTATTCCTATGGCTGCTTCCGACAAGGGTGTGATTGTTTCGTTTCTGAAGAACAACAACATCACTGCTGATCCTGATCTCGAAGACATGCAGAGACTCGATGAAGAGTTCAAGAGGCAGGCAGAGATTGAGAGAGCCGCTAGAGCCAAGAGTATGCTTGAACAGAAGGGAGATGATCGCTTTGACGATCTACTGAATTGATGGAAGAGCTGACCCTACAACGAATCAAGCTACTGAAAGAACGTGTTAATCATTATAGTAATGATCCTACGAAGATTCCGCAAGATGAGAGACGAGAACTCTCGCTGATGTTCGCTGTAGCTTTCAAGGACTTCAAGGACTTCTGTGAGATCGGTATGCGATTCCTAGGCTTCGGTATTACCGAAATGCAGATGAGCATCGCAGACTACGTACAGAATGGGCCTAAGAAGCGAATGGTCCAAGCACAGCGTGGTTAGTCTAAGGCTGAGCCACGTAATCTCGTGAATACGGGGGAACTCTCGTAAGAGACAATCCCGTGCTTAAATAGACAAGTTTTTACCTATATGGAGAAACATATGTACAAGAAAGTTCTAATTGATGTTGGTGCTAGATCTGGTGTTAAATACTGGATTGATACGACTGGACAAATGATTAACTCCGAGACTAATAGAGTCGTAGGAGGAAGAATTAAAGGCGGTTATCGCCTTGTGTGTGTTAACAGTGTGTGGAAACCTCTGCACAGATACGTAGCAGAAACCTTCTGCGTAAAGCCTGAAGGTGCTACTGAAGTTAATCACATTGACGGTAACAAGCTCAATAACTCTGCTGATAACCTTGAATGGGTTACGCATAAGCAGAATATGGAGCATGCTGTTAAGCATGGTTTGTGGAAGACTAGGTTTAACGAAAATGCTTATAGGGCAGACCTAACTAATGATGAAGTACATACCATCTGTAAATGGATCGCTGAAGGTAAAGGTTTTAGAAAGAAACTTTTGCCGTGTACTAAGCACCAATTCTTCAACATCAAATACAAACGTAGTTGGAGTAACATCTCCAACTTGTACTTTTAAGCGTAACGACTATCCTATATGGAGTAGGGGCAAGTGTCCCGAAGCGCGAGACTCCGCATGTCGGAGAAGATATAGTCTGATCTTGTAGGCGACTACAAGCTGTCGAAAGACGGGGGAGGATTAACGACCCTCCCTGAACACAATGGAAGCAAAAACGACCATTACAGCTCTGTACGCCGTGTGGAGATTGATCCAAGATCCTACTTGTCGTATCTTGATCGTCTCTGCAGGTGAAGATCAGTCCAACGATATCGCAGTGCTTATCATCCGATTGATTGAGCAGTGGTCATTGATGTGTTGGCTTAGAGCAGATACCTCTAGAGGCGATAGATCGTCTTATGAACACTATGACGTGAATAGAGACCTCAGACGAGTTGAGAAGTCCGCTAGCGTATCGAGTGTCGGTATTAAAGCTAACCTTCCAGGCAGACGTGCAGACCTCATCATTGCTGACGACGTGGAGTCCATTACGAACTCTACGACTCAGGTTATGCGTGATGACCTTCTGAATAGAACGAAGGAGTTCACCGCTATCTGTACGCATGGGCATATCTTGTACCTCGGCACTCCTCAGACTAGAGAGAGCGTGTACAAGACGCTCTTGAGTCGTGGCTTTGATATCCGTATATGGCCGGGGAGATATCCTGAGCCTGATCGACTGGATAGGTACCTGCCGGGTACACTGGCTCCTGAGATCGAAGAGGCTATCAGGAAAGATCCTTCACTGCAGAGTGGTGGTGGTCTAGATGGTACCAGAGGAAAGCCTACTGATACGGGCAGATACACGGAAGAGGATCTTCAGGATAAAGAGCTTGACTACGGTCCTGAAGGCTTTGACCTTCAGTACATGCTCGATACTACGCTCTCTGATGAGGCTAGGACGAAGATCAAGCTCAGTGATCTTATGATCGCCAATACGGGGTACATGGAAGCCCCTGAGACGTTCATGTACAGCGCAGAGCCTAGACTCCTTATCAAGGATCCTGAGATTGCCACACCTCCGATGCACGGCAATCGAATGTACTACACGGCAAGAGCATCGGAGAACTTTATCAAGTACGATCATAAGGTTATGGTCGTAGACCCTGCAGGTAATGGCGGTGATGAACTGGCTTACTGCTGTGGAGGTGCATGTAATTCTTACGTGCATATCTTTAGCGTAGGTGGGTTCATTGGCGGTACTACCGAAAAGAACATCAACGATATTATTGATCTGTGCTTGGAGTTCGACATTAAAGCGATTAAGGTTGAATCCAACATGGGGCATGGTACTGTTGAATCATTGTTCATTGCTGAACTCCAGAAGCGAAAGATCAACGACATTGGTGTTGAGGGGTTCTATAACACAATCCAGAAGGAGAAGCGTATCATTGATACGGTATCTCCTGTAACTCGTAGACACAAGATGGTGTTCCATGAAAGAGCCATCAGAGACGATTGGAAGTGCTGTATCAGGTACACCCCCGAGAAGAGAACCATCGTAAGTTGTCTGTACCAAATGGCTAACATCACGTATGATAGACAGTCATTGGCTAAGGATGACCGTGTGGATGCTCTGGCAGGCGTTGTACAACACCTCAGTGATTGTATCGCAAAGGATGACGATAAGGCGAATGAACTTAGAGAAAAAGAACAAGCAATGGAGTTCTACAGAAATCCTATGGGATACAAGAACTATGGAGGTAAGAAATACAACGAATGGAACAACTTGCACAAGTACAGCAGGGTAACTCGGAAGCATCGTTGGTAGTGAAGGTCGCTATCCTTGAGGAGCGACTTAAGCAGACCAATCAGGATGTACATGAATTGAACGAGAAAGTGGATAGCACAGTTACTGAGATTAAAGCAATGATCGAGAAGATCCAGAACAGACCGAACTCTGTACAGGAGTTCATCTCTGAGAACTGGAAGAGCATCCTTCTCGTGATCCTAGCAATCATGGGGGCTAATGCTACGGTTGTAGAGAGCATCTCCCGTGTTATGCTCGGTGGATAAACCTCCGATAGGGCGTGCATAGCACGCCTGTGCTCGGTGGATAAACAGGATACCCCGTAGAACGCGAATACAGCCCTTCTACGGGGCTTTTAGAGGGTGGGTAATGAAGTCTATCATCCAAAGGGTGTCGATCGCTCTAGCGGCCTGTATGGCTGTTTTAGCGGGGTATTGGTATATCCAGACCCTGAACACTAAGATCGAGAACCTAGAAAGCAGCCTCCAGAACGCTGTAGAGGCGCTTGCAGACGTTCAAGGAGCGGTGAGCGCACAGAGCACTGCACTGAAGAACTGGAGAGCCTCTCAGGAGCGTCTAGAGGCATCTCAGAAGGAAACTAGAAACAGGATCGAGTATGTTCTCAAAACTACGAAGGGTAATGCTAGGGTTGTCGATAGCGCTGTTATTGACGAGCTGTGCAACGGTGCAGGAAGAAAATACTGCGCAGAGCGTATGTACGCCAGTAAGAACAGTGGTACCAACAACGCTAACAATGCAGTGCAAAGAACCAAGTCTTAAAGGTAATACGATAAGTGACCTCGTGAGACATATCGTAGAACTACGAGAGAGCGTAGATGAATGTAATAATCGTATGTCTACGATAGATAAGAGTCTAGAGGAGTACGATAGGAGGTATAACAGAGATACTGAGATTAGCGGGTATGTGAGTACTAAGTAACACCTAAATTTGGTATACTAACGCGAGAGGGTATCTCCCATTTCACCAAGCGATTATCCCCCATATACCCCTAGTGCACTATTACCATCATCATGTTGAACATCATGTAGTTCACCTAGAGTACACCCTAGTACATCATCATCAGTACATAGAGTTCTACATAGTAGTTCACCTAGGGTATACTGTGTGGTATATACTAGGTATGACTAGAGAGTAGAGTGTACTAGTGGGGATATATCTCTTTTATCCATGTACGTATCTCTTTTATCTAATAATATATCTACTGTATTACTAGAGTGTACTGATAGAGATCTATCTATTTTATTCATTAGAATATCTCTTTATGTATCTATATTACGTCCAGCAGTATACTGTTATATATCTATAGTAGTTCACCTATAGTGTATATTAGTACGTCCATCATTGTACTCTTAATAGTACATACTGTAGTACACTTATGTATACTATACATTGTTCTACTATAGTTCTATATCTATCTATATATAAAGATATCCTGCTTGCGATGTATACCCTCATCGTTGTATCTCATGATTACATCTCATCGTTACATCGCATGATTCTAGAGCATATCCAATAATGTATCGTCCAGCAGTATCTTGTTTTGTCCATCATTAGTTTCCATTTATGGGCGTTCCCCTCCTTTCAGTCGGGTCGGGCTATCCGCTGCGGCTTCCTCGTCTATCGCTAAGTTCGACTAATCGTCTCTGTGTCTCTCCGAGCCACCGATACGATAAGTCTCACTAAGCTCTCTCCTCGGCGATCCTCCGCTACTATCCCTAACGCAGTACCCGCACTTGCAGGCTACCTATGAACATCCTATGCGTCTCTCTTACGCTCTCTATAGGTACTTGCCGCTCCGCCACGCTTCGTATCCCTCTAGACTATGACAGGTTGCTCGATAATCGCACCGCCCTCGCTACGCGAGGGGTGGTTGCTACGCACCCTCCCCTCGCTACGAGTCCGATTTTAGCGATTATCTCCCATCCTGTCAAGTCTCTTCATCGTTTGTGGTCGCTCCGCTGTGGACGCTCAGGATGGTAGGATTTTCCCTACCTAGGATAAATCCCTACAGTTTACACAGGCAGCCGAGTTTGTGCTATACTTTAGTCATCTAGAGAGGAGATCGCTATGACTGATCTAATCGCTCGGGGCATCTGCCTCACCCTTGCCGCCGCCTTCATCTGGGCGTGCTGTCTGTTCATTTATCTTTGCGCCTAACAGGAGTTATATTATGGCTAACACCATTGCCAAATCTGCCACCTCTAAGATCATTGAAGCCGTCCAGAAACGCCTTCAGAAGGAGGGTCGCCCCCGCATTTCTGCTCAAACCCTGTTTATCAGAGTGGCACAGTCCGCAGGCTTCAAGTGCCGCAGGAATATCGTCAGCGAGTTTACCGCCGTGAAGCCTATCGTGGCTACGATGGTAGCTAATGGTCTTCTCGACTTCCATTACGTCGAAGGGGGCACCTCCTTCTATACCGTAAACGGGGTTGATCCGGCAACGGGCAATAGTGCCCATCCCGCAGGCGAGGCGTCGGCGGAAATCGACCCGCACCACCTCCCCGAGGGGGAAAACAGCCTGCACTTGCAGGCGCTCCAGCTCCTCGCAAAAAAGGTGTGGCACGTTAACATGCCTCGC
>OLZF01000405.1_pt1 | contig 46350 bp, 32 predicted proteins | sample 1674391 | NCBI WGS metagenome assembly OLZF01 (sample SAMEA103958166, study PRJEB25191) | human gut metagenome | biome: human-associated habitat [ENVO:00009003]; feature: intestine environment [ENVO:2100002]; material: feces | place: Germany | collected 2013/2015
CCTGCCAATTTAAGGTTCCCTGTGAGTCGTGGACGGGCGATTATTCATCGCTTACTTAATAACAACATCGATACCATTCCAATTACCAGGTTTAAATACATCTCATGTTCTTATTAATCCGCTTCCCTACTGCCATGCCTGTTCCCCTCTTTCGTGTTTAAATACATCTCATGTTCTTATTAATCACCGCAGATATAAAACTCGGTTCCCGGTGTTCCTAGTTTAAATACATCTCATGTTCTTATTAATCGCTGGCAAATTATATGACAAAGGATGAGCATACGGTGTTTAAATACATCTCATGTTCTTATTAATCGTATGTAGATGAGCGTGTGTTATCCAGTGAAGTAGAGTTTAAATACATCTCATGTTCTTATTAATCAGATCGGTAAGCCGGAAGAAAAACCGGATATTACGTTTAAATACATCTCATATTCTTATTAATCCAAGAAAAGCTATTTATAAGCAGGAGGACATAGGAGTTTAAATACATTTCATGTTCTTATTAATCTTACAACGATTGATGTGTCTCCGATTCCAAAAGAAGGTTTAAATACATCTCATGTTCTTATTAATCTAGTAAGGGAAGTAATACCAGAGAATTACATTCCACTGTTTAAATACATCTCATGTTCTTATTAATCAATAAGGATAGTCTGAAAGACCGTACGGAATCATGTTTAAATACATCTCATGTTCTTATTAATCGGTATATTCGCGAAACATATGGTGTTAACTGGTGGTTTAAATACATCTCATGTTCTTATTAATCGTTCATCATCCCGGAATTATGATGTACTGGGACGGTTTAAATACATCTCATGTTCTTATTAATCTCGAGGAGTATTTAGATATCGTGCGTCTGAATGAGTTTAAATGCATCTCATGTTCTTATTAATCGTTCCTCTCTTTCTGCGATTAATTCGTCTAACCTGGTTTAAATACATCTCATGTTCTTATTAATCGGCAGTCCATGCCGAATCCCGTGGCATCCATATTCTGTTTAAATACATCTCATGTTCTTATTAATCAGAGAACGAACTAATGGCATCTATGATCCGGAACAGTTTAAATACATCTCATGTTCTTATTAATCAAAAAAGAAAACAGACCATCAGGAAAAGAAGGAAGTTTAAATACATCTCATGTTCTTATTAATCACAGAGGTAATAGAAGAGGTTAGACCCTATAACGCGTTTAAATACATCTCATGTTCTTATTAATCGACACGCAAAGAACTTTATTATTAAGACCTTATGTGGTTTAAATACATCTCATGTTCTTATTAATCAGTTTTTGCGGTACTCCCACACCTTCCACTGAATCATGTTTAAATACATCTCATGTTCTTATTAATCCGGTTGGAAAACCGTTACCATTCAAGAGTCATTGTTTAAATACATCTCATGTTCTTATTAATCTCTATAAGATCTATAACTTTGTTAACCGCATATTCTGTTTAAATACATCTCATGTTCTTATTAATCACAGGGAGAAGTACCGGAAATACAAGCAACGGCGTAGTTTAAATACATCTCATGTTCTTATTAATCACCTTAAAATGTGCCGTATCGATCTTAATGCTTACCGGTTTAAATACATCTCATGTTCTTATTAATCTCAAAATACGCCGTATACTCTTTCCCTTCATGTTGTTTAAATACATCTCATGTTCTTATTAATCACAGCACTATAAACCCATTAATTATTTTGGAGGGGGTTTAAATACATCTCATGTTCTTATTAATCCTGTAGCCGAAACACGTAGACCGAAAACATCTAAGGTTTAAATACATCTCATGTTCTTATTAATCTTTTCAAAAGATCGCGAACAAAATCGAAACAGAAAGTGTTTAAATACATCTCATGTTCTTATTAATCAGGCTCGGTAAAATGTCCGACTCTGATAAGACGTGTTTAAATACATCTCATGTTCTTATTAATCAGCTCTTCAAGCTCTGGCTCTGCCATCACCATTTTGGTTTAAATACATCTCATGTTCTTATTAATCCGTCTGCTGTGTATACTGTTTTGTATGCTTTACTGTTTAAATACATCTCATGTTCTTATTAATCCACTGGAAGCACAGTTAGAAAATGTGTTGAGTTTGTTTAAATACATCTCATGTTCTTATTAATCTTTCGGAATTTTGAAAACGTTCCGTATGTAATGTTTAAATACATCTCATGTTCTTATTAATCATACAAAATTATTTTTATGTAATAGTAAGATAAAAAAGTTTAAATACATCTCATGTTCTTATTAATCGAAGAGATTACTAATAATTGTTGTAGTACTGATTTGTTTAAATACATCTCATGTTCTTATTAATCAATTTTCCATATTCATACTTATCTATTGCCACTTGTTTAAATACATCTCATGTTCTTATTAATCCACAATGGGCAAGCAGGGTATTATTTCCATAAAGCGTTTAAATACATCTCATGTTCTTATTAATCTTCCATTTCCTTTATACTTCGATAATTTTCCAGTAAGTTTAAATACATCTCATGTTCTTATTAATCGCAGGCTATTGTATTATTGGATGCTCCGCAAGACGAGTTTAAATACATCTCATGTTCTTATTAATCCTAAGCCCTCCATATAACAAATATTTTTTATTATTTTGTTTAAATACATCTCATGTTCTTATTAATCACCGGTTGGAAGGATCATACCAACTCCCAGACGAAGTTTAAATACATCTCATGTTCTTATTAATCAACCATTGAACCATTTCTCCGCCGACATGAAATTCTGTTTAAATACATCTCATGTTCTTATTAATCAGATGGCTCTGGAAATATGGTATGAGTGGCATGGGGGTTTAAATACATCTCATGTTCTTATTAATCTAGCAGCAATCCATTCTACAGCAGGGTAAGCACCAGTTTAAATACATCTCATGTTCTTATTAATCAGTAGGGATATCAAGAATCAGTATGATGACATCTTGTTTAAATACATCTCATGTTCTTATTAATCGCGAAATCCGCTCTCGAAGGTCTCGGAATCCAAATCTAGTTTAAATACATCTCATGTTCTTATTAATCAATATTGATGGATTATTGAAGCAGGTCGGAAAGGAGTTTAAATACATCTCATGTTCTTATTAATCGACATTTTCCGAGGAAATCTTTAGAAAAGTCGTTGTTTAAATACATCTCATGTTCTTATTAATCACGGTCTGAAATGCCTAAAATGGCGGCGAGTTCTTTCGTTTAAATACATCTCATGTTCTTATTAATCAGAAGGATTAGATCCAGAATTATATCCATACCCAAGTTTAAATACATCTCATGTTCTTATTAATCCCACGTTTTTAAGCCTTTCTCTAATTCACTATACCCTTTTTCCCCGCTAAATTCAAGCATTTTTCAAAATTTTACCAGCCGTTTATCATTTTTGCGTAAAACTAGCTCTAACTCCCTCAACCATGCATAAATACGCTGTTTTTCCGCCTTAACCAAAGATTCCGCCTGGTAAACAGACATGTCTGCTGGCGCAGACATCACCATCCATGAAAGTCGATTGCTTCGCACTTCGTGCTCCCGCAATCGTCACCAGTATTCGTAATCCGGGCTGTCGCCCTACTTACTCATACCAGCTTGCCCGTCCAATGCCCATGACTCGCCGCATGCAAGCATGCGCTCCTCATGGCCGCTGTCCGGGACTTTCATAGTAAATATCGTTGTAGTTTAAGGATGAAAGCTTAGGAATTTTGAGTTGGTTCAGTGGAGTTCGCTAACTGATCCAGGGAACGGAAGGTGTATCCCATCTCTTCCCATTTGGTCAGAAGTTCATCTAAAATTGCTGCGTTGGTGCTGGAGGTGCTGTGGAGCAGAACGATGGCGCCGGGGTGGATACGTCCGAGCAGTTTCTGAAATGCTTCTTCTTTTGTGGGCTGCTGATCCTGATACCAGTCCACATAGGCGAGACTCCAGAAAAAGGTCTTATATCCCAGGTCTTTTGCCATCTGAAGATTGGCAGTGCTGTATTTGCCCTGAGGCGGGCGATAAAATTTGGTCATAGACTGACCGGTAATTTCTTCAAAACGGGACTCCACATCGTTTAGTTCTTTTGAGAAACTTTCTGTTGTTGAGATTTTAGACATATCCGGATGGTGATATGTATGGTTCCCTACAATATGCCCTTCCTCTACCATTCGTTGTATCAGTTCCGGGTCAGAATCCACGAAGGTTCCTACGACGAAAAAAGCTGCAGGAACCTTGTGCTTTTTCAGGGCATCCAGAATCGGGGCGGTATTACCGTTCTCATAACCGCAGTCAAAGGTGAGATAAATGACCTTTTCTTCCGTTGCCTGGGCATAGTAAGCATCATAAGTTTTTAGTTCGTCAATTGTGGCATTGCCAACGGGTGTCTTTCCTTCTTCAGGAAAACTAAGTCCCCAGTTTCCTTCTGCAGAAGATTGAATGACGGCAGTTTCCCTGGAGTATACAGTCTGCGCAGTCAGACGGCCGATCAGAAATGCGGCGGCAAGGAAAAAAGCAACGAAAATGGTCCTTTTGGTTGTTGTTTTGTTCAGCATAGCGAACTCCTTTTGAACAGGACTCTGTTCTGATAGATGCAGCGTTTCTTTAATATATTTTCGAATCAGTGAAAAGATACCAGAATTAAGAGGATTTTGGAGGTTCATATTGGCGGAAGGGGCGCATATGTTTGTTAGTAGTGGTTGTATGACAGTAGGGATTATGTGTGATTGGAGGGTTGAGATGGAGCGTTGGCTGAGGAATGGGATGCGTCGGATTTTAGTGGTCGGATTGGTGATGGCCCTGATGGTTGGAAAGTGTTTGACGGTGTTTGGGGCTGAAATGTCAGATTCGGAGTTGTATGCGAAGGGGGCTTGTCTGATGGATGGGGATTCGGGGAGAGTTTTGTATGGGAAGGGAGCAGATGTGCCAATGGCTATGGCCAGTACGACAAAGATTATGACCTGTATTCTGGCGCTTGAAGAAGGGGATTTGGGAAAGGTGGTTACGGCTTCGGACAAGGCGGCTGCAGCGCCGAAGGTGCATCTGGGAGTGAGACAGGGGCAGACCTTTTTGTTTGGGGATTTATTATATGCGTTGATGTTGGAATCTTATAATGATGCGGCGGTGATGGTGGCGGAGGGAGTTTCCGGGTCGGTGGAAGCATTTGCGGAGAGGATGAATGAAAAGGCGATGGAGATTGGGTGTAAGGATACACATTTTGTGACGCCCAATGGGTTGGATGGTACGGATGCGGGAGGAGAGCATCATACAACGGCGGCGGATCTGGCTTTAATCATGCGGTATTGTGTTGCGCTTTCGCCGAAGAAAGAGGAATTTCTTCAGGTTACACAGACACAGTCTTATAGTTTTTGGGATTGTGAGAATCAGGTCTATTATAATTGTAATAATCATAATGCCTTTTTGTCGATGATGGACGGGGCTTTGAGTGGAAAGACGGGTTTTACATCAAAGGCAGGTTATTGTTATGTGGGAGCGCTAAAGCGGGATGGGAAGCTGTTGATTGTAAGTCTTTTAGCGTGTGGCTGGCCGAATAATAAGGGGTATAAGTGGTCGGATACAAGGAAGCTGATGACTTATGGGCTGGAGAATTATGAGTATCAGGAGATTTATCAGGAAGGGCTTCTGGACAGGCGGGTTTCGGTAGAAGAGGGACAGTATGGCGGCAGACTTGGGGCGTGTGATTGTTCCTGTGGGTTGGTTTACGAGGAAGGAAATGAGGTTTCCGGGCGGACACGGATGCTGCTGAAGGCGGATGAAAAGGTAGAAGTGGTAACAGACCTTCCGGATCAATTGGAGGCGCCTGTGAAGAAGGGGACGCAGGTGGGGAGTGTCAGTTATTTATTAAATGGAGCAAAGATTCTGGAATATCCGGTATATGCGGGGAATAATGTTAAAAAAATTGATCTGGAATGGTGTTTGCAGAGAGTTTTTCGGCTGTACTGCAATCGGTAAAGTGAACCGCAGATCTGCCTTGCCCAGGCGGATCTGCGGTCGCTTACTTTGCATGGGCAACATTGTGTACAAATAATTAGCTGGCTAACTAAAATGTTACAGCATATTGCCGTTGGATTTCTAAAATATCTATTAAATCGTACGGAACCTATTGAAATGGAAAAGAATTGGTCATAAAATACGTTAGACGACTAACAAAGGTGTGGCTGCATGTGAGAATCTGGAGGTGAAGAACGTTGAAAACACATGAAGACGACCGGGCGAAGAAAGAGGGACGGGTGCAGGATAGCTTGATTCGGATTACACATCGCTATTTCGGGATTATCTTCCGGCAGCTTGTTGGATATGGAGTTTATCCTGGGCAGGTTCCTGTTTTGATGTTGGTGGTGAAAAAAGAGGGGTTGAGTCAGAGTGAGATCAGCAAAGAACTTCATATTAAGCCTTCAACGGTGGCTGTTTCCATGAAGAGGATGGAAAAGAGTGGCTTGATTGTCCGGAAACCGGATCAAAAGGATCAGCGGATTCTGCGGATTTATGGCACGGAGAAACTCCAGGAGATGCATCAGGAATTGGATACATTAATCCGCAGAAATGAGGCAATTCTAATGGAAGGATTTTCGGAAAGTGAAATTTGTCTGCTGAACCGTTTTTTTGATCAGATGTATGAGAATCTGAGTAAACTTCCGATTCTGGATATGGAAGATATGAAGTGTCAGGAGAAAATATTACAGTAATTGGCAGGATATAGGAGGAGTTTGAACATGCTTAAAATGTTTCGCTACATGAAGAAAAGTGCAGGATATCTTCTGTTGATTTTCGGATTGTTGTTTGTGCAGGCGTTCTGTGACTTGTCCCTTCCTTCCTACACGTCTAAAATCGTGGATGTGGGGATTCAGCAGAAGGGTATTGAGGATGCCGTTCCTGATAAAATCAGGGAAGTATCGATGGAAATGTTATTGTTGTTTATGACAGAGGAGGATCAGCAGGAGGTTCTGGATGCCTATGAAAAAAAGGAAGGGCTGTATGAATTAAAGAAAATCAGTAAAGATCAGCGGGAGGAGCTCAACAGGCCGTTGGCGGAAGCGATGATGATCGCATCCGGGATTCAGGAAAAAAATGTTGATCTGTCTTCTGTTTCCAGAGAACAGATCGCTCAGATGCTTCCGCAGATGAAAGAAAAAGTGGATGATATGTCTTCCAGTATTATTACTCAGGCTGCTGTCACTTATGTGCAGACGGAATATGCCAAACAGGGACGGGATGTGGATGCCATTCAGATGCGGTATGTGCTGCACTCCGGTCTTTTGATGCTTGGGCTTGCAGCACTTGGGATGTTGGCAGCTGTTTTGGTTACGTTTCTCGCCAGCCGTGTTGCAGCCGGATTGGGACGTGATCTCCGTAATAGTGTTTATCGAAAGGTTATTTCATTTTCAAGCAGTGAAATGAATCAATTTTCTACGGCTTCTCTGATTACCAGAAGTACCAATGATATTCAGCAGGTACAGATGTTTATGACGATGTTGTTCCGCATTGTACTTTATGCACCGATTCTTGGAATCGGCGGTGTGATAAAGGTTTTGAATACGGAACGGTCCATGACCTGGATTCTGGGTGTGGGTGTTGCTGCGATTCTGGTGCTGATTCTGGTATTGATGACAGTTGCGATGCCGAAGTTTAAAAAGCTGCAGGTTTTGATCGACAAAATTAATATGGTGACCCGTGAAATTCTGACGGGTATTCCGGTTATCCGGGCATTTTCTACAGAAAAGCATGAGGAAGAACGATTTGAAGAGGCGAACAGGAGGCTGACAAAGACGAATCTGTTTGTGAACAGAGCTATGACCTTTATGATGCCGTTGATGATGCTGATCATGAATGGTTTGTCGGTTCTGATTATTTATACCGGTGCCCATGGTATTGATGATGGCAGGCTTCAGGTAGGTGATATGATGGCATTTATTCAGTATGCGATGCAGATCATTATGTCCTTCCTGATGATTTCCATGGTTTCTATTATGATGCCTCGTGCCAGCGTCTCCGCAAATCGTATTGTGGAAGTTCTGGAGACAGAGCCTCAGATCTGTACACCGGATTCTCCCCAAAAGCCATCCGATCTGAGAAAAGGGGAAGTGATATTTGATCATGTGTCATTTGCCTATCCGGGTGCGGAGGAAGAAGTTCTTACCGATATCAACTTTACAGCGGGGAAAGGTGAGACTGTTGCATTTATCGGCAGTACGGGTTCCGGAAAAAGTACACTGGTCAATTTGATTCCGCGATTTTATGATGTGACAAAAGGGGCGGTTCTGGTAGATGGTGTAGATATCCGCAAGATGGATTTGAAGGATTTGAGGGATCGTCTCGGGTATGTGCCGCAAAAAGGGATATTGTTCTCCGGTACGATTGATTCCAATCTTCGCTATGGGCGGAAGGAAGCTTCCAGTGAAGAAATTGAGAAAGCTGCACAGGTTGCACAGGCGCTTACATTTATCCGGGAAAAAGAAGATGGTATGGACGCTCCGATTGCACAAGGCGGAACGAATGTTTCAGGAGGACAGAAACAACGGTTGTCGATTGCGCGTGCCATTGCAAGGAATCCGGAAATCTATATTTTTGATGACAGTTTTTCTGCATTGGATTATAAAACGGATGCCACGCTCCGCAGGGCGTTGAAGGAATATACGAAAGATGCCACCACGTTGATTGTGGCACAGAGAATTAGCACGATTCTTCATGCAGATCAGATTCTGGTATTGGATGACGGTGTGGTAGTCGGAAAAGGAACTCATAAAGAATTGCTGAAATCCTGTGAAGTTTATCAGCAGATTGCAAGGTCCCAGTTGTCAGAGGAGGAGTTGGAAGCATGAGTAATCAGAGACGAGGCGGCTTCGGTCATGGTCCGAGAGCAGTGGAAAAAGCCAATGACTTTAAAGGAGCCATGAAAAAAATAATGGTTTATATTGGGAAATATAAATTGCGGTTGTTCCTGATGTTTATCTGTGCGATTGCAGGAACAATCTTCAGTATCGTTGGACCAAAAGTGCTTGGAAAAGCCACAACAGAGCTGTTCAACGGCCTGGTGGCGAAGGTAAACGGCACCGGAGGAATCAATTTCGAAAAGATTGGGCAGATTCTGTTGTTTACGCTGGGACTGTATCTGATCAGTGCACTCTTCTCCTTTATTCAGGGAATTGTGATGACAGGAATCTCCAATGATGTGAGTTATTCTCTTCGACGGGATATCTCACAGAAGATTAACCGTATCCCTTTGAAATACTTTGAGAGCAGAACCTACGGTGAGGTTTTGTCCAGGGTAACCAATGATGTTGATACGCTTCAGCAGGGGCTGAACCAAAGCATCACGCAGTTAATCACATCCGTCACAACGTTGATTGGTGTATTTATTATGATGCTGTCTATCAATGTATGGATGACCATCTGTGCATTGCTGATTCTGCCGATTTCCATGATGATTATCGGTAAGGTCATGAAGAGATCCCAGAAGTACTTTCAGCAGCAGCAAAGTTATCTGGGAAATGTCAATGGCCAGGTGGAAGAGGTTTATGCCGGTCAGAATGTAGTGAAAGCATTCAACAAAGAAGAGGATGTCATAGAGGATTTTACAAAGGCGAATGATAAATTGTATGAGTCGGCCTGGAAATCCCAGTTTTTCTCCGGCATGATGATGCCGATCATGGGATTTGTCGGTAATGTGGGTTATGTAATGGTTGCGTTGCTTGGTGGATTTCTGGTGATCAGGAATGCAATTGAAGTCGGTGATATCCAATCCTTCTTCCAGTATATCCGGAATTTTACACAGCCAATCCAGCAGATTGCACAGGTGACCAATCTGTTGCAGTCATCAGCTGCCGCATCAGAGCGTGTTTTTGAGTTTTTGGAAGAAGAGGAAGAGGATCTGCTTGTGGAGCATCCGGTATCCATTCAGGGAATGAAGGGTGAAGTTACCTTCGACCATGTCAGCTTTGGATATGATCCAAATCAGATTATCATTCATGATTTTTCTTCACATGTGGAACAAGGACAGAAAATTGCGATTGTCGGTCCTACAGGTGCAGGTAAAACTACGATGGTGAAATTATTGATGCGGTTTTATGATGTGAACAGCGGTGCGATTCTGGTGGATGGTCATAATATTAAAGATTTCAACCGGAGTGAATTGCGTGAGATGTTTGGTATGGTGCTGCAGGATACCTGGCTGTTCTCGGGCACAATTATGGAAAATATCCGTTATGGCCGCCTGGATGCTACGGATGAAGAGGTAATCAACGCTGCAAAAGCGGCTCACGCCTATAAATTCATCATGCAGCAGCCGGATGGATTCCAGACGGTGATTAATGAAGAATCCAACAACATTTCACAGGGGCAGAAACAGTTGATTACGATTGCACGTGCAATTCTGGCAGATAATAGTATCCTGATTCTGGATGAAGCTACTTCATCGGTAGATACAAGAACAGAGATTCTGATTCAGAAGGCGATGGATAACCTGATGAAGGGCAGAACCAGTTTTGTAATTGCCCATCGTCTTTCGACCATCAAAGATTCAGATCTGATTCTTGTTATGAAAGATGGAGATATTATTGAACAGGGAAATCATGAAGAATTGCTAGCGGCGAATGGTTTTTATGCACAGCTTTATAACAGTCAGTTTGAGAAAGTAACTGCTTAAAATGATGTTGGGATCGAGTTTTACGGGTCCCAAAGTCATGCTTTTTCATGCAGGCATGAAACGCATAACCTTTTGCCCCCGATATCCTAAAATATGAAAAATTCGTGAATTGTGCATTTTTTCCTTGTCACAGGACCGGAATGGGTCTATACTTTTTAAGAAATGTAACTGTGAAAATACGAAGCGGTTACGAAGAAGTATACTATAAAAAGAGAGGCCGATAGGATGAAAAAAGTAATTAGTATGGTAGCAGCAATGCTCATGACAGGTGTATTATTTATGGGCTGCGGAAGTCAGAGCGGCAGCAAAACGACACAGGAAAGCACATCCAGAAGTGATACGTCAAGTTCCATATCCTCCAGCAGCAAAGAATCAGATTCTGACATTGAGGATGGCGAAGCGCTGACCGGCAAACATCATGTGGAAATTGCGGTTAAGGACTATGGCACGATCAAAGTGGAGTTGGATGCTGACATAGCGCCGATAACAGTAACCAATTTTGTGAATCTGGCAAAGGGAGGATTCTATGACGGGCTTACGTTCCACCGGATTATTGATGGATTTATGATTCAGGGAGGTGATCCTCTGGGTAATGGAACTGGAGGAGCAGATGAGAACATCAAAGGTGAGTTCGCACAAAACGGAGTTGAGAATTCGATTTCCCATGTAAGAGGAACAATTTCCATGGCACGTTCCCAAGAATATGACAGTGCCAGTTCCCAATTCTTTATCGTCCAGTCTGACAGCACGTATCTTGACGGACAGTATGCAGGATTTGGTACGGTAACAGAAGGAATGGAGATTGTTGACAAAATCTGTCAGGATATTCCGGTACAGGATAATAATGGTACTGTATCGCCTGACGATCAGCCGGTTATTGAATCGATCACTGTGACAGATTAAACGATTGTAACATCAGCCGAAGAAGGTATTGTAAAATTGCAGTCTTGTAATTTTATGATGCCTTCTTTTTTGAATGAAACGAATGAAGCATGGAAACTTTCGCACTTTTCGTGAAAATCCTTTGTAGGAAAGCCTGTTTTGTGGTATGCTAGATAGCAATAAAAGATTTACTATGAAAGCCCCGGACAGCGGCCATGAGAGCGCATGCTTGCATGCGGCGAGTCATGGACATTGGACGGACAAGCCAGTATGAGTAAGGAGGGCGATAGCCCGGATTACGAATACTGGCGGCAGATGCGGGAGTGCGCAGCACGGAGCATCTGGCTTTCATAAATGGTGATGTCTGCGTCAGCAGATAGGTTTAGTTATGGAGGCAGAATGAATCAGAAAAGAGAAAAGCTGGAAGAACAGATGGCAGTTTGGACAAAAGGAGATATCTGTATAGCTTTTTCCGGCGGTGTGGACAGCTCCCTTCTGTTATATCTTGCAGTGCGGGCGGCTGCGAAGCATGGCAGTAAGGTTTATGCGGTAACCTTTCAGACGAAGCTGCATCCCCAGGCAGACCTGGCGGTGGCAAAGGCAGTCGCAGAGGATGCAAAGGCAGAACATGTGATTTTAGAAGTGGATGAATTTGAAAAGGAAGAGATTCTGAAAAATCCGGTAAACCGCTGTTATTTGTGTAAGTATTATTTATTTATGAAATTACTGGAGTTTGCTTCAGAGAAAAGGATATCTGTAGTGTTAGAGGGCAGTAATCAGGATGATCTGGGTGTTTACCGTCCGGGACTTCAGGCGGTGAAGGAACTGGGTATTTTAAGCCCTTTGGCCATGTTCCAAATCACAAAAAAAGAAGTGCGGGAAATGGCGGAAGATTTGGGAATTCCGGTATCTGACCGACCATCTGCTCCTTGTCTGGCAACAAGGCTGCCTTATGGAGATCGGATAGAAAAGGAAGTTTTGGAGCGGTTGGATCAGGGGGAGATGTATCTGAAAAGCCTGGGATTTTCTAATGTACGGATTCGTCAGCACAGGGATGTGAGCAGAATTGAGGTAGAGCGTCAGGAGTTTCCGCGGTTTTTGGAATTGCATGATGAAATCTGCAAAAATCTTCAGACACTGGGACTACGCTATATTACGCTGGATTTACAGGGCTTCCGTTCCGGGAGTATGGATGAATATCTGTTCAGGTAAGGAGAGTTTTGCAGCCGCCAAATGAAAAGAAGAGAGCGATAGGAGTTGAAATTATGGGAAATACAATCGTTACATTGAAAAAAGGAGAGGGACGTATGCTGAAGTCCGGCGGGCTATGGATTTTTGATAATGAAATAGCCTCTATCCTTGGGAACTTTGAGAATGGGGATATCGTTCTGGTACATGACTTTGACGGGTATCCGCTGGGGCGGGGATTTATCAATCGGAATTCCAAAATCAGAATTCGTATGCTGACAAGAAACAAAGATCAGGAGATTGATGAAGCATTTTTACGGCAGCGTGTGAAAGATGCATGGGAATATCGGAAAAAGGTAGTAGATACCGGCAGCTGCCGGCTGATTTTCGGAGAAGCAGATTTTCTTCCAGGTCTTGTAGTAGATAAATTTTCCGATGTGCTGGTGGTACAGTCACTGGCACTTGGTATTGACAGGCTGAAGATGCAGATTCTGGAGTATCTCCAGGAAGTGCTTGCTGAAGATGGTATTTCTATTCGCGGTATCTACGAACGAAGCGATGCGAAAGTAAGGGAACAGGAAGGGATGGAACGAACAAAAGGTTTCTTATCAGAACCTTTCGATACCAATGTGGAAATCGTGGAAAATGGCGTCCATTACATGGTCGATGTCCGGGAAGGTCAGAAAACCGGGTTCTTTCTGGATCAAAAATATAACCGTCTATCCATACAGAAGTTATGTAAAGATGCAAGGGTTCTGGACTGCTTTACCCATACAGGTTCCTTTGCGTTAAATGCCGGACTGGGAGGTGCGAAAGAAGTTCTGGGTGTGGACGCATCAGAGACAGGGGTGCAACAGGCACGGCTCAATGCAAAACTGAACCACATGGAAGACAGGGTACAGTTTCTCTGTGAAGACGTCTTCGAACTCCTTCCTGAGCTGGAACGCAAAGGGGAAACATTTGGCGTGATTGTTCTGGATCCTCCTGCATTTACGAAATCAAGGAATTCGGTTAAAAATGCAACCAAGGGATACCGGGAAATCAATCTCCGTGCCATGAAGCTGGTCAAAGACGGCGGCTATCTTGCCACCTGCTCCTGCTCTCATTTTATGACCTATGAACTTTTCACAAAGACCATCAATCAGGCGGCTCACAACGTGCACAAGCGTTTGCGGCAGGTGGAATTTCGAACCCAGGCACCGGATCATCCGATTCTCTGGGCGGCCGAGGAATCCTATTACCTGAAATTTTACATTTTCCAGGTTTGTGACGAGAAGTGATTGAAAATTCAGAGAATGTCAAGAAAAAATACTTGACAGAGTGTGAAGTCTGTTGTATGATGCTTAAGGTGATAGCCAATGAATAAATTAATAGAACAGGCATTGTTATATGATTTTTATGGTGAATTACTGACGGAGCATCAGCGAAGCGTCTATGAGGAAGTGGTGCTGAACGACTACTCGATCAGTGAGGTTGCGCAGGAAGCGGGAATCAGCCGCCAGGGAGTTCACGATATGATTAAACGCTGCAGTAAGATTCTGGAGGATTATGAATCGAAGCTGCATCTGGTAGAGAAATTCATTCACATAAAAGAACGTGTGAACCGAATTCGGGAATTGACACATAGTGAGACGCAGCCGGATGTGATGCGTCAGATTGAAGAAATATCTTCGGAAATTCTGGAGGAATTATAGTAGATGGCATTTGAGAGTTTAACCGATAAACTGCAGAATGTGTTCCGGAACTTACGCGGCAAGGGACGTCTGACTGAGGCAGATGTAAAGGTTGCGCTGAAGGAAGTCAAGATGGCTTTGCTGGAAGCCGATGTTAATTTCAAAGTAGTAAAGCAGTTCATTAAAGCCGTACAGGAGCGTGCGGTGGGTCAGGATGTTATGAACGGATTAAATCCGGGACAGATGGTCATCAAGATTGTAAATGATGAACTGGTCAAGCTTATGGGAAGCGAGACTACAGAGATTGCATTGAAACCGGGAAATGAAATCACAGTTATTATGATGGCAGGTCTTCAGGGTGCCGGTAAGACAACGACAACAGCCAAGATTGCAGGAAAGCTGAAAGCCAAGGGAAGAAGGCCGCTGCTTGTGGCATGTGATGTCTATCGTCCGGCAGCGATTACTCAGCTGCAGTTGAATGGTGAGAAGCAGGGTGTGGAAGTATTCTCTATGGGAGATAAGCAGAAGCCTGTGAATATTGCCAAAGCTGCCATTGAACATGCGAAGAGCAGCAACATGAATGTTGTGATTCTGGATACGGCAGGTCGTCTGCATATCGATGAAGAGATGATGCAGGAATTGATTGAGATCAAAGAACAGGTCCATGTGGATCAGACAATATTAGTAGTAGATGCCATGACCGGACAGGATGCGGTGAATGTATCTGAGATGTTTAATACGAAGGTGGGCATTGACGGAGTCATTCTGACAAAGATGGATGGCGACACGAGAGGCGGTGCTGCATTGTCCATCAAGGCGATCAGCGGAAAGCCGATTCTCTATGTAGGTATGGGAGAAAAGCTGTCGGATTTGGAGCAGTTCTATCCGGAACGTATGGCATCCCGAATCCTTGGTATGGGAGATGTGATGAGCCTGATTGAGAAAGCACAGGAGAGCATCGATCAGGAAAAAGCCAGGGAGATGGAGCAGAAGATCAAAAAAGCTCAGTTCGGATTCGATGATTATCTGGAAAGTATGAATCAGATGAAGAAGATGGGCGGCATCGGAAGCGTTCTGGGAATGTTCCCCGGTATGAGCGGTAAGATGCAGGATATTGAGAGTGCTATTGATGAGAAGGATCTGGCACGCAAGGAGGCAATCATTTATTCCATGACACCGAAGGAACGGTCAAATCCTGATTTGCTGAATCCTTCCAGAAAAGCGAGAATTGCAAAAGGTGCCGGTGTGGATGTGGCTGAGGTGAACCGGTTTGTTAAGCAGTTCGAACAGTCCAGAAAGATGATGAAGCAGATTCCCGGTCTCATGGGAGGCAAGGGCAAGAAACGCGGAGGCTTCAAACTACCGTTTTAAGTGGTTTGTTCTCAATATATATTATAAATACTCACAGGGAGGTGAATATAACATGGCAGTAAAGATTCGTTTGAGAAGAATGGGACAGAAGAAAGCTCCTTTCTATAGAATCGTTGTAGCAGATTCCAAATCTCCGAGAGATGGAAGATTTATTGAAGAAATCGGAACATACGATCCGAATTGTGATCCCAGCGTATACAGCGTTGACGAAGAAGCAGCGAAAAAGTGGCTTGCAAATGGTGCACAGCCGACAGAGGTTGTAAGTAAAATCTTCAAGCTGGCTGGTATCGAAAAATAAGTACGGTTCGGAGGGAACTTGTGATGAAAGAATTAGTAGAAGTAATTGCAAAATCTCTGGTTGAAAATCCGGACGAAGTGGTCGTTACCGAGACCGAAAGCGGGGATTCCGTATTGGTGGAATTGAAGGTGGCTCCTTCTGATATGGGTAAGGTCATCGGAAGGCAGGGACGTATTGCGAAAGCAATACGTGCCGTAGTAAAAGCGGCTTCCTCCAAATGCGACAAAAAAGTAGTAGTTGAAATTCTTCAGTAATGTAGGGTGAGAATTTTACAATTTAAAACTGATACCCCAGGAAGAGAACTGGCTATAGTAAGACGGTTTTCTTTCTGGGGTATTATTCGTAATAAAAGCTCCCGGGTTGGAGCTTTTATTATTTTGAAAAACGTGGGGGATGGTATTTGTTTACGATTTTACTAATGCCTTTACAAAGTTTCATTTCTTTCAAATGCTTTGGTTGCTATAATCAAATTAACAGTTGATCTGCATATTTTCTAAGGAATTGTTCAGAAATAACTTTTAAATAGTGCATAGAATTTTTCTTCGAGAGTGCCGCTTGAAAATCAGGCGCATAGCGGGCTATGCAGCTGATTTTTGAGTGGTGCTATCGGAGAAAAAGGCAAGCAATATTAAAAATTATTTCTGAACAAGTCTTAAGCTCGGGGCAGAAGAAGTATATGAAAAATGGACGGAAGAATGTAAAAAGGGGGTGCAGGGTTCAGAATAATTTTGCTCATAAAGGAAAGATGCGGAATCAAGTCAGAGTCAGATCTTTTTTTGTCTGCTATTGATGCAGGTACACTGTATTTTTATGAGAAAGAGAGGAAATTGATCATGTCAGTAAGAAAAGGTATAAAGAAAATATTATCCATGATTACCGCCATGTCCATGATTTGTTCGCCGCTGAGCGGCATGATCGTACAGGCTGATACAGGGAACCTTGATAAAGGTCTTCAGGTATGGTACAAGTTTGACGAAACAAGGGGTACGATTGCGAAAGATTCTTCCGGAAACGACCGTGACGGAACGGTTATGGGTGGAGCTGAATGGATAACAACTGTTGACGATGAGGGTGTTGCACTTGAACTTGATAACACTGTAAACAGTGGAAAGTATGTGGATGTTCCGACTTCCGTAATGGAGGATGTCACAGATGATTTTACAATCAGTACATGGATAAAGGTAGAAGATTGTCCTATATGGGGACGAATTCTGGATTATGGAACATCTACATCCAACGTTATGCTTTGGACAGCAAACAGCTATTACTTTAAAATGGATAATGATGATGCAAAAACCCTTGAGCCGCCGAGAAATGGTACGGTTGAGATGTTTAAACAGGGTTGTCCGACAAGTTTTCTCTGGCCGGAAGGTTACAGCTCTCCGAGGTGGCAGCATGTTACAGTTACCCGCAAGGGGAATACATCGACATTGTGGATTAATGGAATCAGATGGGATACGAATGACTATGTGACTGTTAATCCTCGAACCAGAGACGATTACAAATTTTACATAGGCAAATCTGTGTGGTCAGCAGATCCTTATCCAAGCATGGCTATCAGAGATTTCAGAATTTATAATCGTGCTCTTTCAATAAGTGAGATCAATGAGGTGATGAGTGCAGGTGAATGGACGGATGAAGTTCAGGTTCATTATGCTATGGACAGCGTGAGTCTCGGTGACCTTTCCGCGGTTACAGAGAACCTCTATCTGCCAACAACTGTGAATGACAGAGTAAATGTTGCATGGTCTTCTGACAATGCTGCTCTTGAGGCAAGCAAAAATATCGGCGTTGTGAATCGTCCGGCTGCAGGCAGTGAGGCAGTAACAGCGACTCTTACCGGTACATTTTCTTATGGAGCATATTCTGAGCGTATGGATTATCAGGTAACGATTCTTCCTGAAAATGAAAACGATGTTACATACACAATGACCGTTGACACAAAGAAACCGCTTCATGAAATGAGTCCGACGATGTATGGCTTGTTCTTTGAAGATCTCAGCATGGCAGGAGATGGCGGTCTTTATGCGGAGCTTCTTAGAAATACTTGTTTCCACGATGATAATAATTCCATTCCTTATTGGAATCTTTATACATCTGAAGATGCATCAGGGAACATGAGTCTTGATAAAACCAATAATCTTAATGATGTACAGTTTCAGCACCTGAAGCTTGATATCACCGCACTGCCTGAGAACGGCTACGTTGGCATCCGTAATGAAGGCTACAATGGTATGAAATTAGAGGTTGGCAGCAAGTATGAGCTTACGTTTTTCGCGCGTTCTGATGATTTTACCGGTTCTGTTTCAGCAGCATTTCTCAGTGCAACAGGCGAATCCATATCTGAACCTGTAAAAATTGACTCCATTACTTCTGACTGGAATCAGTATACACTCACCCTTACTCCGGATGAGTATGCAGCACAGGGGCAGCTTGTAATCTATGGTGAGGGTTCGACGGGAACGATACATTTTGATGTGGTATCCCTGTTTCCTGAAGATACATATAAAGGTCATGGGCTCAGGAAAGATATGGTGGAATACCTTGAAAAGCTTAATCCCACATTCCTTCGGTTCCCTGGTGGTTGTTATGTTGAAGGAAGAACGATGAACGATGCTTTCCGTTGGAAAAATACGCTTTACGGCAAGGAAAACAGAGCCGGTCATGACAGCCTTTGGAACTATCGTGTAACGGATGGACTGGGTTATTATGAATTTCTTGAACTTTGCGATGATCTTGACATAGAACCCATGTATGTTTGCGGAGTAGGTATTGCTCACGAGGATAACGAAGATTGGAGTATTTGGATTCAGGATGTTCTTGATGCAATTGAATTTGCAAACGGAGATGTTACGACAACGTGGGGGGCAGTCCGCGCCGAGATGGGACATCCGGAACCATTTAATATGAAATACGTTGAAATTGGTAATGAGGCTTTTTACCAGCCAGCGCTTTATGAACCTCGGTATCAGGATTTTTATGATGCCATTAAAGAAAAATATCCGGATATGAATATCATTGCCGACTACGATGTTAAAGGCAAAACAATCGATATGGTTGATGAACATTACTATGACAGACCGCAGTTCTTCATGGACAATGCATATAAATATGACGGATATGACCGTGATGGTTATAAAGTCTATGCAGGTGAGTATGCAGTAAATAGTTATCACGGACTTCAGAATCTGCACGCTGCACTGGGTGAGGCTGCATTCATGACAGGCATGGAACGTAACAGTGATGTTGTTACAATGACTTCCTATTCTGAGCTGTTTGTAAATCTTAATCATCAGAACTGGAATGCAACTGCCGCATTCTTTGACAGCTCCAGACTTTACGGTTCACCTTCTTACTATGCACAGTTAATGTTCGGTGAACGTCTGGGCGATGTTGTTCTGCCTACGGGACTTGTGGCAAGCGACGGTAAATTCTCAACGGATATTGCAGGCGGTGTTGGGCTTGGGACATGGAATACAAACGCAACATACAGCAATATTAAGGTTACATCCAATGACGATGGAAGCGTATTGTTTGATGGTAATGAAGCTGATAGCAGTGCATGGACAAAGGGATCAGGTTCCTGGTCCGTTTCTGACGGTGCAGTCAGTCAGACAGCAATTGCCTCTGACTGCAGAATCTGGCTTGATGGTAAAGATTGGACGAATTATACATATGAGGTAACTGCAAGAAAGAACAGCGGGAATGAAGGATTTCTGCTGATTGTGGGAGAGAAGGATTCGGATAATTTCTACTATATTAATCTGGGCGGCTGGAATAATGTTCAGAGCGCAATCGAAAGAACTGCCAATGGTTCTAAGAGTACAGTTACAGCATACGTTCCGGGTGCTTTTGAAACCAACCGTGATTACAGGATTAAGGTTGTTGTAGATAAGAATAATATGAAAGTCTTTGTTGACGGAGAAGTCCTGTTTGACTACACAAATCATGGTTCTGCTGACTGTCCGCTGTATTATGTTTCTCAGAAAGACAGTGCAACAGGTGAAATCATCATGAAGGTTGTCAATACCTCCGACAGAGACTACAATACAAAGATCAAGCTTGAGGGCGTTGGTAATACTGCTCCCACAGCAACAGCCACAATCCTTACTTCGCAGAGCAAGTATGATGAAAACTCTTTTGAAAATCCAACAAATGTTGCTCCTGTTACCATTCCGGTAACAAATGTAAGCAATGACTTCAACTACACCTTTATGAGAAATTCCATTACGGTTCTTGTAATTCCGGCGGAGGATGAGGAAGAACAGAAACTGCCTTACGTGGATGTTGAAGAAGACAGTTGGTACTATCATGCAGTATATGATAACTACTTTGCAGGAATGATGACGGGTATTGACGAGACACACTTTGGTCCGGCGCAGAACCTTACACGTGCAGAGTTTGCAGTTATTCTGCATCGTATGAATGATAAACCAAAGGCAGAATACAAAGAGGTATTCCAGGATGTACCAAATGACAGTTGGTTTACAAATGCGGTTCTCTGGGCAAGTGATACAGGTGTTGTTACAGGTTATCAGGATACAGGTTTATTTGGACCAGCCGATGCTGTTACTCGTGAACAGATGGCAGTTATGATGTACCGTTACGCAAAATATCTGGAGTATGACACCAGCAAAACAGATGATCTCAGCAGTTTTTCTGATGCGGAGACAGTCAGCGGATTTGCAGAGGAAGCAATGCGGTGGGCAGTAGGCAATGGAATCATTACAGGTAAGAATGAAGGAACTGTTCTTGACCCGCAGGGTAATGCAATGCGTTCCGAGTGTGCAGTGATTATTCAGAGATTTATTGAGACATACGAAAAATAAGAATGTCTGCTGCAGCAGTAATTATGAAGCAAACATAATTTAAAAGGAAAAAACAGAGTATGTGGAAAGACATACTCTGTTTTTCTCAATAACTTTATAATGTGACGTATATGATGAAATCTGGATAAGTTCCATGCGTCATTCAAGAGGGTCGATGTAGTACTAAGAAAGGAGAGGAAAAAGAGTGAAAAGAAAACAGGCAAAAAGTATGAAAGGCTTAGCGTTGATGTTTGTACTGTCGTTGACAGTGTCCAGCATGGGTACAAGTATTCCCGTGATGGGAGAAGCGTCCAATGTCACAACGAATGGAGTGATCTATCAGGTGGCAAGTTCTCACTATGATGCGGGTAGACCTTCTAGCCGTAACAGTGTACTTTCTCCAAGAGCCATTCAGTTACAGTATCAGGAAAATCAGGAAGATAATGGAAAAATGCTGTCAACATGGGAGACAAGTATTGTTGAATTGATTCCTGAGCGGCAGGGAAAACATTTTCCCATTTATGAAAGTGAGGATTACGGTGAAACCTGGCAGGAAGTAGGTAAGGTTGTTGAAACGCAGAGACAGGATTGGACCGGAGAGTGGGAAATCGAGAATTGTCCCCATCTGTTTGAATTGCCGGAAGATGTTGGAGAGATGAAGAAAGGGGGCATTCTCTGCTTTGGGGATATCTGCCCGCGCGATCTGTCCAGCACCTGTCTGGATATGTATTATAGCGAAGACATGGGAAGGACCTGGGAATTTATGAGCTCAGTCGTAACGGATGGAGGAGCTAATTACATGGGGGTTACACCTGGTCCGGTATGGGAACCGTTTGTTCTTTATGATCCGGTAACGAAAACGATTGTCTGCTATTATTCCGATGAGAGAGATCCGAAATATGGTCAAAAACTTGTTTTGCAGTATACTGCGGACGGAAAAAACTGGAGCGAGATTGTTGATGTAGTGGCACAGACAGATACGGACATGCGGCCGGGGATGCCGGTTGTTGCTCAGATGACAAATGGATACTATGTCATGGTGTTTGAAGGGGTAGGTCTGAATTATGCCGGGCAGGGAATTCCGTGTAATTATAAAATATCACAATATCCAAATGACCCGATTCATTGGGAAGCAGAAGACATAGGCTTTACCTTTGCATATGGCGGCAGTCCGTATGTTACAACTTTGAAATCAGGGCATATTGTGATGAATGCAGGCACTGAAAGCGATGTATGGATAAATACCAAACCAGATCTTTCCGGTGCATTTATTAAGTATCCTACAGGGGTACCGGATGGATATAATCGTCAGGTGCTTTTTGTTGATGACGGAACGGAAAGAGGTGTTTTATACACATTGAGTTGTGAATATCCGGATACAGGGAGACCAAATTCTGTTAAATGGGGAAAGCTGGATCTAAATACCGTGTCAATTCCTGATATGGAGGCGGCAAGGTATGAGATTATCAGTGATACGCAGAATAAAATAAATCTGTGGCCAGATCAAGGACAGGTTATTGCCGGTACAGATCAGTATTTTATGGTTGAGCCCAAACGAGGTTACAGGATACAGCAGATATTCGTAAATGGACAGCCTGCTGATCTTCAGAAATCCTGGTTTAAAGTGGAGAATGTGAATCGTGATCTTAATATTACGGTAACAGCTTCAAGAACAAGTGAAGATGCAAGACAGATAAGCAGTAAAGAAGAAGAAAAATTCTTTTTGTGCCTGCCTGGATATTCCACACAGGATGGGAGAGAGGTCTTTGAATGGACGTATGAAAATCATAATAATTTCTTTTGGGTAATAGAGCCGAATGTAGAAAAGGGTGCTTACCGGATCCGTAATATGAACAGTAATATGTATCTGGCGGCAAAAGATGTTGCGCTTGCAGAAAAAGCAAATGTGATTCAGACCAGCGTTTGCGATGATAAAGCTTTGTGGAAAATCACAGAAGTTGAGGATGGGTGGTTTCGTATCATCAACTATAGCAGCGGTCTTGCAATTACCAGAGGAAAAATGGGAGAGTTTGGTACCCCGACAGAAAGGTTTGCTGTTCAGAAACCGTATGTGGGAACTGACGATCAATTATGGGGAATTGACTATGTGCTTCAAGACTTGAAGCAGTATCGTATTATCTGTGATGCATCAATTGTGAATGGAACAGTAACACCTGACTTTCGGAAGGAAGCAGGAGGCGTAAAGGTATATTTGACAGTGACTCCTGATGAGGGGTGCAAACTGGTAGAGAACAGTCTTAAGGTAAATGGTAAACCTGTGCAGGGAAATAGTTTTGTGATGCCATATGAGGATGTAGTTATTACTGCCCGATTCACAGCGGAAGAGCTGGAATTACCGTATGTGGATGTTGAGAAAAGTGACTGGTATTATAATGCAGTATATTATAATTATTCTGCGAAGACCATGACAGGTCTTGATGAGACACATTTTGGACCGGCTTCGAATCTGTTAAGAGCACAAATTGCAATGATTCTTTACCGTATCCACGGTGAGCCGGATACAGCATATAAAGAAATATTCCCGGATGTAGAGGACGGTGAATGGTATACGGATGCAATCCTCTGGGCAGACAGTGCAGGGATCGTTACGGGTTATACGGATACTGGTCTGTTCGGACCGGCTGATAAGGTTACTCGTGAGCAGATGGCAGTTATGATGTACCGTTATGCAACCTATCTGAAGTACGATACAAGCGTAAAGGCAGATTTCAGTAAGTTCAGTGATGCGGAAGATGTAAGCGCGTTTGCAAAGGAAGCAATGCAGTGGGCAGTCGGTAATAAAATTATGACCGGTAAAAATAATGAAATCATGCTGGACCCACAGGGCAGTGTAAATCGTGCGGAATGTTCAGCAATTATTATGAGATTTATGAAGGTATATAATCGGAAATGATTTTGTGGAAAAAGTGAATATATTTCCACTTTAATCAGGATTTCTTTGTGAGAGTTCACAAAATTCTATTCCATTATCTCCATTTTGCTATTATAATGAAATAAAATGATACCAGAGTCATGAAATGCGGAGCAATCCGTGTATCGTTTGGGTCAAAATATCTTTTGACCCAAACATCATAAAATAATAGCATGTAAAAATGGGGGTAATGCTATGAAAAGAAAACTAACATATGTATTATTGAGCACTGCGCTGAGTGTATGTTTGGTGACAGCATGCAGTTGTTCTGAGGCAACAGTGCCGGAAACAAACCAAACGGCAGAGAAAGAATTTACTATTCATTATTTAACAGCTAAGAGTATGGAAGAGGGAGCAGTCAAATCCATTGTAAAAATTGCAGATATGTATCAGAAAGAACATCCGGGATTTCGTTTTGAGGTAGAATCGATTGAGGACCGTACAGCCTATCTGCAGAAGCTGAAAATATTAGCATCGAATGATGCTCTGCCGGAATGGTTTGACTCGGATGCTGATTCATTTTTCTCTAATCTTGCCAGAGAGGGGCAGGTTGCTGATATTGATGCTTTATATGAAGAACTGGGTGTAACGGATAAAATCTTTGAAAACGCAAAGGAGTATCAGAGGCTGGAAGACGGGTTTCTGGGGCTGATCTGCTGGCAGGGGAATACGGAATATTTTTGGTATAACAAAAAGAGCTTTGAGAAGGCCGGTATTACCCAAACGCCGAAAACATTTGAAGAGTTATTGGATGCGTGTGAGAGGCTTGAGGAAGCAGGTGTCATACCGATTTCCGTGGCGGGAGGAGTTACCTGGCCGCTTTTGCGTTATCTGGCATTTTTACCCTTTCGGAGAACGGGCAATGATTTTATTGAGCAGGCGCGCAGGGGACAAACGTCATTTGGTTCACCTGTCGGGTTGGAAGCCGCTGATTTCATGGTAAGAATTGGACAATATTTTCAACCGGGCTGGAGCACGGCGGACAGTGCGGCTGCAATTGAATTGGTTATAAGCGGGGAAGCTGCAATTACTTATGACGGTACATGGCGGGTTCCATATTTTGTAGATGAGAACAAGGAACTAAAAGAGGAAATCGGCTACTTCCAGCTTCCAGCCTTAGACTCTGAGGACGTAACAGGGGCTGGGGATTATTGGGCACATGCGGGGGTTGGTACGGCAATCCGAAAAGATGCCATGGATGATCATATGAAAGAATTTCTGGAATTTGTGTTTTCGTATTATCCCGCGGTATCTTTGTATGAGTATGATACCATTCCGTCAATCATGCCGGAAATCCGAAAGGAACTATCCGGATTTTATAAGGAATTGATCTATAATTATGCCCATGTGAATACCTATGCTTATACTTGGGATGTGCGTGTTGATTCTGCCAGTAATGAGGTGTTGGGAAGAGAAACACTCAATTTAGCGTTGGGAAATATAACAGCCGGGGAATGGGCGGAGCGTATGGACCAGGCAGTAAGAGAACATGTGCAGGGAACTCTTGATCAATAAAAACAAGAAGCAGGGGGTCAGGAGGATATTATGGGAAAAATGTCTATAAAATATAAATTATTTTTTTGCTATTCACTGCTCTTGGTTTTGTCACTTTTTTGTGCAGTGCTCATATCACAGCATTTTACAGGCAAAGTTTTCCGTGAAAAAACGCTGCAGGATCACAGGCGTGAACTGACACTGATTACAAATAATCTGCAGCTGAATTTAAACCATATCTCGGATTATGTCATGTCGGTTGCTCTCGATCCGGTTGTGATTGCTTCTCTTGAGGAATATCCTGCCTTGTCTGAGCAGGATGCTGCGTATAATGATATAAGAAGAAGTCTTGGAAAAGAGATTAATTCGATTATCGGCATGAGCCAGAACATCTTTCAGTGGGATATTGCCACTTTGGATCAGTCATTTTTGAATGTGAGCGGCTATGAACTGTTAAATCCGATTGAGAGAGTTTTAGGACCAAATTATTTTGCAAAGGCAAACGCAAAGCGATCGATTACCCTGAATGGTCCTTTTATGATCAGCCAGACGGGGGAATATAAAGAGATATTCCCTGTTTTTGTGATGTCAAAGCAGATTGTGGATCTGGATACTTTGAAAAAACTGGGATATGTTGCATTTTTCATATCCGAGGCTTCCTTATCTTCTGATTTTGAAAAGAATCTTTCTTTTGATGGTGAGATGGATTATTTTATACTTTCGGGAGATAATAAGATTCTTTCTTCTTCCAGAAAAGAGGTTATAAGCAGTGATTTTTTAGAACTACAGGGATTATCAAAACAAGATACGGAAGTACTGACTAAGCAGGGAAGCTGCATAGCCGGAAGCGGCAAAAATTCCATCTTTTATACTGTAACTTCCATGGAACAATATGGATGGCGTGTGGTATATGCCACGTCTATGGCATCACTTATGGTGAGTCAGTATTATGTGAGAGGAATTGTAGTGGTAATCGGAGCAGCGGTCTGTATGATTGCGCTGATTATGACCGGGATTATTGCATACCGGATCACACATCCGATTGTTGCGCTGTCGAAAAGAATGAGTACCTGCTATGCAGAAGAACCAAAGGGAGAAATCTCTTATTCTTCACACAACGAGATAGAAAATTTATATGCAGGGTTTGAAGCGATGCTGCAAAACTCTCAGCAGTTGATGGAACAAATTTATAACGAGCAGGAAGAGAAGAGCAATTATAAGTTCCAATTGATTCAGGCTCAAATAAAGCCCCATTTTTTGTACAATACTTTTGAAACAATCAAAAGTCTGGTGGATATTGGAATGAACAAAGAAGCGAGCGAGGCTGTCATGGCGGTTTCAAAATTTTATCGGATGTCTTTAAATGACGGAAATGATATAACATCTGTTGCTGATGAAATTGAGCTGTCAAGACAGTATATGTATATTCAGAAATTACGGTATATGGAATATCTGGATTATGAAATCGAGGAATGCCGGGATTTGAAAAAATACATCATTCCCAAACTGACTTTACAGCCACTGTTGGAAAATGCGATTTATCACGGAATTAAAGCCAGACAGGAAGGCGGAAAGATTTCACTGCAGGTACAGGAAAAAGAAGAATGTCTGTTTTTTTCGATCGAGGATGACGGAATGGGGATAGACGGAGAAACACTGGAGCATTTGAATCGATCCTTCCGTCAGGATGATAAAAAGGATGCGGACTCTTTTGGATTGTATAGCATAAATAGAAGAATTCAGCTGTTTTTCGGTTCTGAATACGGACTGCATCTGGTAAGCGAAAAATGTAAGTTTACATGTGTGACGCTGACAATACCAAAGATGATGCATGAAAAGAACTTAAAATAGAGCGGTACATGTATGAGGAGGAAGCGGGATGTTGACGGTCGTACTAATGGATGATGAATATTATTTTCGCCAGGCAGTTAAAAAATATTTGATGGATTGGAATGATAAATATACCGTAATAGGAGAGGCTAAAAACGGCAAAGAGGGACTTGAGCTGATACGAGATCTTCATCCGGATATTGCGCTTGTTGATATTAATATGCCGATTATGAGCGGAATTGACATGGTGGAGGAATTAAGCCGGGAGGGTTTGCTTTGTAAAATCATTATCTTAACAGGATACGGAGAATTTGAATATGCGCAGCGGGCGATACGGCTGGGTGTTCATGATTATCTGCTGAAGCCTGTCGATCAATTAGAGTTAAGCAGGTGTCTGGAGAAGGTTGCAAAGCAAATAGAAGAGGAGGCAAACCGTATTGCCCAGTATGCGGAACTGAAATCAAGAGAACACACAACCACAGTTTTGATAATGGATCATTTTGTAAATAAAGTGGTTCGTGCGAAGACGGAAAAAGAGTGGGTGGAAATTGAGCAGATCGCCAAAGAATTTCCTGAAATTCAGAACAGGATAAGTTATCAGGTGGTTTTGATTGATATCTATTTTGATGATACCAATTACTGGAAAGAGAGTGATGCACCTTTGTGCCGCTTTGGGATTATTAATGTGCTGACAGAATTGTTTGAATGTAAAAATATCCAATGCTTTACAGGGGTTGATGAAGACAAAAGTATATGTACTATTTTAAGCAGTGATATGTCCCGGGCTGAATTAGAAGAAACTGTTTCTGAAACCCTTTCCGTTTTTTATGACATAGTGCAGCATCGGCTTTTTCTCTCTGTTTTATTGAGTGTCGGTACAGCGAAAGAACATATAACGAGAAGCGCAGAATCTTATGAGGAGGCGCGCTGCGTTCAAAAGCTGATGTTTTTATATCATGAAAAAGGGATTTATTACAGAGCGAAGTTAAACTTGAATGACAGATTAAGCAGTTTCCCGGGACAACGGGTTGATCGTCTGCTGTTTTTCATGCGGACGAATAATACAGAGGAGATTAATCTGTTATTGGATAAGATTTTTGGGGAAATGAAAAAAAGCGAGACACTGCCGGAAGTGGTTCTGAGAAAGGTGCATGATATGGTATCCTGCGCTTTGGGATTTGCCCAGGAAATGCAGCTTCCGGTATTCTGCGAAGAACAGGGGATACAGCTTTTACCGCCTGATTTTTCAAAAGATTCCATAGATGAAATTCATACAAAGGTTGGCAGTTATATTCAGAAAATCATGCAGTTGGTATATAGAAAGGAACTGGAAAAGCAGTCGCTTTTACCGGAACAAGTGGTTCGGTATATTGAGGAAAACTATGACAAGTCCGGGCTTACGTTAGAAAAGCTTTCCAAAGTATTCGGCGTAAGCAAAACGATTCTGTGTCAGCAATTCAAGGATATCGTGAAAATGACAGTAGGCGAATTTTTGCTGCAGACCAGGATGCTTCGTGCAAAGGAACATCTGGATGAAGGCTATCGCAACATTGCTTTTATTGCGGAAAAGTGCGGGTATGAGGATGCCGGCTATTTCAGTAAATGTTTCAAAAAATATTTTGGTATTGCCCCGAGTGATTATATTAAGATGAAGTAATAAACGGATATATTTCCTGCAAATTAGGGTGAGGTTTGGGAAAGGAGAAAAAATCAACAAAATATGGAAAATAATCCGTAGTTTTTTGTAAGAAAATCGTATAAATTGATAGTGGGTGGGCGTAAAGGCTGCGGATAATTTCATTTTAGAAAAGGAGAAGAGTAATGAAAGCAAAAAGGTTTTTATGTATGCTTCTATGCATGGTTCTGGCTTTTTCACTGGTTCCGGAAGTGGGGATTCTGACGGTGGATGCCAGAACAGAAGTACAGGAAAGAGTAACACTGGACTTTGATACGGATTGGCTGTACAGCAGTGTGGATTATGAAAATGGACAAGAAGCAAAGCTGGATGATTCGGGTTTTGAGAAGGTTTCTGTGCCCCATGCCAATACAATTTTGGATACCCATAAAGGCAATCAGTTTCCGAACGAGATTGCGTCGTATCGTTTTGTTTCGTGGTACCGCAGACATTTTAAATTACCGGAAGCTTATACCGGAAGAAAGATTCAGGTGGAATTTGAAGGGGTGGCTACCGTAGCAGATGTGTATCTGAACGGAAAACTTCTGGCAAATCATGAGGGGGCTTACACTGGTTTTACGGTAGATATTACCAATGACGTTTACACGGACGGCAGAGATAATGTACTGGCAGTCCGCGTAAATTCAGAAAAGCAGACGGAAATTCCACCGGAGGGCGGCGTTGTGGATTATTGTCTGTTTGGTGGAATTGTACGTGATGTAAGTATGATTATTACGGATCTGGTACATATTGAGCGTACGTTTGTTACGACTCCGGGCTTGACAAATGACAGAGCAGTTGTGAATACCCAGATGGATATCAGGAATGATCGGAATACGGATCAGACCTATACCGTGGAGACAACTGTATTAGATATGGATGGGCATAAGGTAACTACAGCTTCTAAAGATGAGATGTTCCCGGCAGGTGAAGAAACTACGATAGAGATTGAGACAAACCAGATTGTCAATCCGCATCTTTGGAGTGTTGATGATCCATACCTGTATACCGTGGTTACAGAGATTAAGGATGGAAATACAAAGATTGATACGTATCAGACTACGTTTGGTATGCGGTATTTTGAATTTAAGACGGGTCCGGAGGACGGCAGTTTTTATCTGAACGGTGAGAAACTGGAGATTATAGGAATCAACCGTCATGAACAATGGCCATGGATCGGTCGTGCAGTACCGGATAAACTGCAGCAGCAGGATGCTGATCTTATTAAGGCAAACGGAATCAATGCAGTTCGCTGTTCTCATTATCCGCAGGATCCGTCTTTCCTGGACCGCTGCGATGAAATCGGACTTCTGGTGTTTGCAGAGCCGCCGGGATGGCAGCATATCGGTGATGACGAGTGGAAAGAAAATTTTAAAACAAATCTGGAAGAGTTGATACTGCGTGACAGAAATCATCCTTCCATTATCAGTTGGGGGCCGCGTCCCAATGAATCACATGCATCTCTTGCTTTTAATGAGGAATGCGAAGCTTTAGCGAAGGAATTAGATTCTACCAGACCGACACATGGTGTCCGTATGGAGTTTGATTATGAAGGGGGAGACAATCAAACAGTAGTCAATGATATCCTGACAGTGAATTATGTGTACCCGGAAAATCCACGTTATATTCCGTACATCGTGACAGAGCATTCCAATGACTGGGGCGGAGACGGAATGCCTGGTGTATCGGATACGAGAGCGTTGAAGTTTGTCGATTCTTTTGCAGAGGTTCTGGATTATTTTTACAGAAATGATAAGGTAGCCGGTGGATTTGGCTGGAGTATGTTTGATTACAATAATGAGGTGAATTATACCAATACCGGACATGTTTTCTACAGTGGATTGTATGATTTGTTCCGGCATGAAAAACCTGTGGCATATCTGTATCGTACACAGCAGGATCCGGATGTGAGTGAACCGTTGGTTTACATTGCAAATAACTGGACCCAGGATACTGCAAACTCTATATATGTTATGAGTAACTGCGATGAGATTGAATTATTTGTAAACGGTATTTCCAAAGGGAAGATCCAGCCAAACAAATACCTGTCCCTGCCGCATCCGATTTTTGAATTTACGAATATATCGTATGAAGCGGGAGAGTTAAAAGCGGTTGGTTACATCAATGGTTCTGCGGTCGAAGAAACAGTTCGTACAACACCGGGTGAGCCGGTACGGCTGATTGCAGAGGCGGATTATGATACGTTGACGGCAGATGGAACAGATATGACCAGCGTCTCTGTTTTGGCGGTGGATTCCAATGGAAATGTGGTGCCGTTTGCCGCAAATAGAATCAATGTGGTACAGAAATCAGGAATCGAGGCAACTCTGATTGCGGAAAACAATGTGGAACTTGAGGGCGGAAAGACAGCATTTCTTGTTCAAACGAAACGTGATAAGACCGGCACGGCAGAGTTTGAGATTACATCAGAAGGTTTGGAATCCGCCGTCTGCAGTATTCGGATTGAGCCGTTTGTCTCGGACAATCTGGTTCCGGTATCAGAAGGTTCCGGCAGCGTAAAGCCGGAACTTCCGGAAATTTATGTGATGAATGACAGCAGGAGAGGAAGCGGACTTTATAATTTTGATTACCAGGGCTTTGGTTGGGAATATGGTTCAGAACGAACTGCATATCAGGAAGATAATCATTGGACGGATGTTGCAGGTGATTTCTGTCAGATTCGTTTTGCTGGACAAAATATTAAATATTATGGTGCGAAAGCACCGGCGCACGGAATTGCGGGCTTTTCAATTGACGGAGGAGAAGAAGTTCTGGTGGATTGTTATGCGGCTTCCAGAGTGGGCACAGCATTGCTTTTTGATTCAGGAGCGTTGTCTTCCGGGGAACATGTACTGAAAGTCAGGGTAACCGGACAGAAGAATGACCGTGCCTCCGGATATTATCTGAATGCGGATAAGGTAGAGATTGATTCCGATTATGTTGCTCCGAAAGCTGTGGTAAATGATAATGACAGAGGAGCCGGGGAACTGAAAATTGAGTACGTTGGAGAAAACTGGGGATATACGTTGGATTCAGAATGTTATATGGAAGATAACGCCTGGTCAAAAACGGCCGGAGAATATATCCTGTTTCCATTTACAGGTACTTCTTTAAAATATTATGCGACAAAGGCGCCGAATCATGGAATCGCTGCGTTTTCGATAGATGACGGACCAGAGCGGATGGTTGACTACTATCAGGCAAACCGGCAAAGTCAGTTGCTGTTGTATGATTCCGGTACACTGGAAGCGGGGCATCATGTATTGAAAGTCCGGGTTACAGGAGAGAAGAATCCTGCCTCTTCGGATGTATATGTTACGGCGGACAGGATTGAAGTGTATGAACAGCTTGAAGCGAAGAAACTGGTAAGAGATATCTTTAAGGACGTGAATGCCGGAGATTGGTTTGAAGAATCTGTGCAGTATCTTTATGACAGGGGAATTATGACTGGAATGGATGCAGATTATTTTGGCTCTGCAGTACCTTTGAACCGTGCGCAGTTCGCAACAATCCTGTATCGTATGGAAGGAGAACCGGAAACAATCTATCAGGACAGATTTTTGGATGTGGAAGAGAATCAGTTCTATACAGATGCTGTTATGTGGGCAAGCTCTGAAGCGGTTGGAGTAATCAAGGGATATGAATCCGATGGAGAAAAAGGGAGGTTTGGACCAGCTGACAAAATGACCAGAGAACAGCTTGTGACGATGCTGTACCGTTACGCAAAGTATAAAAAATATGATACAACCGGAAGCGATTTGCTGGAAAAATACCCGGATGGAGATAGCGTTAGTGCATTTGCCCGGGAAGCAATGTCCTGGGCCGTAGCCGAACAATTGGTTGCTGGGGATCAGGGACTGATCAATCCACAGGGAGATACGTTGCGTGTGACATGTGCAGCAATTATTCAGAGATTCCTGGAAAGTCATAACTAGAGCGTGTTGGGAAAAAAGAGCATTTACTCAAGGACCAAAATAGTATAAAACGGCTCCTGGAGTGGGGAACCCACTTTGGGAGCCGTTTTCTTATAGTGGATACGAATTTGTTGTGTCTTATTGTGACAAGAGACTTGCAATATTGTGAAAACATGGTATGATTAGTCAAGAAAAAAAGGAAATTGGAAGCAGAACGGGAGGGCTTAGATGGAAGAATTTCTGAAGGTAGGAATTATCAGTTCTACCCACGGGGTAAGAGGTGAGGTAAAGGTATTTCCTACGACAGATGATGTACAGCGGTTCAAAAAGCTGAAAAAGGTTTATCTGGATACGAAAGGTGAACGCAGATTGTTGGAGATTGAAGGCGTTAAGTTCTTCAAGCAGCTTGCTATTTTGAAATTTAAAGGGATTGATACCTTAAATGATGTGGAGGCTTACCGGGGAAGTGAACTCTATGTAGAACGGAAAGATGGGGTTCCGTTGAGAAAAGATGAGTATTACGTGGCAGATTTGATTGGGATGGAAGTGTTTACGGAGGATGGTGTAAGATTCGGTTCCTTAAAAGATGTCATGGAGACGGGAGCAAACGATGTTTATATTGTAGATTCAGAGGAGCATGGGGAAGTATTGATTCCGGCCATCAAAGCCTGTATTAAGGATGTGGATGTGGAAGGGCAGAAAATGGTAGTGCATCTCCTGGAGGGGCTGATATGAGATATCATGTATTGACCCTGTTTCCTGAAATGATTGAGCAGGCAGCATCCGCCAGTATTCTGGGGCGTGCTGTAAAAAATGGTCATATCAGCGTAGAAACTACAAACATCCGGAATTTTTCAGCCAATAAACATATGCGGGTGGATGATTATCCTTACGGCGGCGGTGCAGGGATGGTGATGGAGGCGGAGCCGGTATTTCGTGCATATGAGTCCGTAAAGGAAAAAATCGGCAGAAAGCCCAGGACGATTTATCTGACCCCTCAGGGAAACGTGCTGAATCAGACGATGGTGGAGGAATTTGCAAGGGACGAGGATCTGGTGCTTCTCTGCGGTCACTATGAGGGAATTGATGAGCGTGTTCTGGAAGAAATTGTGACAGATTACGTTTCTATCGGAGATTACGTACTGACAGGCGGAGAATTGGGGGCGATGGTAATGATCGATGCCATCTCACGGTTTGTGCCGGGGGTGCTCTCCAACGAGGAATCCAGCCAGTTTGAATCTCTGCAGGATAATCTGTTGGAGTATCCCCATTATACCCGGCCGGAAGTCTGGCATGAAAAGGTAGTGCCGGAAGTACTATTGTCAGGAAATCACAAGAAAATTGAAGCGTGGAGGCATGAACAGTCCATTGAGAGAACCCGGCAGCGCCGTCCGGATCTGCTGAAGAAAAGCTATCGGGTAAACTGTGCGTTTTATGGGGAGACAGATGAATCAGAAGCTGCAGAGGCGTTAAGTCTGGCTTTGTCCAGATACGGTGTTTTGATTGATTTTAACAGGAAGAAACTTAGAAAACAGAAATATTATTTTGAAAAGCAGGATCTGCTTGTGGTTGTGGCGGGAGATTGCTATTTGCAGGATTCAGGTGAGCCGGCTGCGTTCGCAAATGTGAGGGGAAGAAAAACACCGTATGTTCTGATTCTGACTGCAGCGCAGGATAAGGTGGAACAGACAGAGCATAAATTAAGAGAGTTGTTGGATCAGCAGGGATGTTTGTACAGACAGACTTACTTTCTGCCTACGGGAGAACGGGAGCGGTTGGAGGCGATTGCCCTTGATATCAGAAAGGGCTTGGAATAATTGTTGACGTATTCTAAACGGAAAAATCCATAAAACAAGAAAATCCGGTAAATTTTTCTTGCATCTGGCAATCAGTTATAGTATAATAATCGGTGTTGTGAGAAAGAGCGAGATGGTCCGCTGTCACGTTTATCGGTGATAAGAACATCCAAAATGATCATTAAGGAGAGATAATCATGAACGAAATCATCAAGAAAATCGAAGCTGAGCAGTTAAAAGAGCAGATTCCGGAATTTAATGTAGGAGATACCGTAAGAGTACACGGTAAGATCAAAGAGGGTAACCGTGAAAGAATCCAGGTTTTTGAGGGCGTTGTACTGAAAAAGCAGGGTGGAAGCAACAGAGCAACTTTCACAGTACGTAAGAATTCCAACGGAATCGGTGTCGAGAAGACATGGCCGTTACATTCCCCGAATGTTGAAAAAGTAGAAGTTGTAAGACGTGGTAAAGTAAGACGTGCAAAACTGAACTACTTAAGAGACCGTGTAGGTAAAGCAGCTAAGGTGAAAGAACTTGTTAAATAAGAAACACAGGGACTTATACTCAGGTATATAGTCCCTGTTTTCGAATGAGGAAAAAAGTATGGGATTCAGTCCAAGGTATGTAAGAGATTATTTTGCACAGAGCAAACTGAAAACGGTCCTGATCTGGATTGTGGAAATTGCTCTGGTTATCCTGTTGGCGGCAGGTGTTTCCAGTTTTTTCTGCAGGAGTATTGTAGTGCAGGAAGGATCGATGGAACCGACGCTGAAAGCGGGCGACCGTGCATTGATTAATTCGGCTGCCTATAAACTGTCATCTCCCAGGCGGGGCGATATTGTGGTATTCCGTGCCGCGGATGATGCAAAATCCAGTCTGCATATCAAACGTGTCATCGGTCTTCCCGGAGAGACGGTACAGATTAAAGACGGGCAGATTTTGATTGATGGAAAAACCTATGTGGAACAAAAAGATTTTCCGGCCATTACAAATCCGGGGCTGGCGGAGGAGCCGATCAAGCTTGGAAGCGGAGAATATTTTGTTCTGGGAGATAATCGGAATAACAGTGAAGACAGCCGCCATATAGATGTTGGAAAGATCAAGAAGAAGAATATTCTGGGCAAGCTGTGGTTTGTGGTATCTCCTATGGATAAGTTTGGAATTTTGAGAAAATAAGTATAGAGAGGTAACAGATGAATTATCAATGGTATCCCGGGCATATGACAAAAGCAAAGCGTCAGATGCAGGAAGATATAAAACTGATAGACCTGATTATAGAGCTTGTTGACGCCAGAGTCCCTTTGGCATCAAGAAATCCGGATATCAATGAGCTTGGGAAGAATAAGGCAAGATTGATTCTGCTGAACAAATCAGATCTGGCGGATGAGCGCTGCACGCTTCAGTGGCAGGAGTATTTTGAGAAGCAGGGATTTTTTGTAGTGAAGGTGAATGCACGAAGCGGTGCCGGTTTAAAATCCATCAATGGTGTCATACAGGAAGCGTGTAAGGAGAAGATAGAAAGAGACCAGCGCAGAGGAATCAAAAACCGTCCGGTCCGTGCTATGGTGGTGGGAATCCCCAATGTGGGCAAGTCCACATTCATCAATTCTTATGCGGGAAAGGCATGTACAAAAACCGGCAATAAACCGGGTGTGACGAAAGGAAAACAGTGGATCCGCCTGAATAAGTCTCTGGAATTGTTGGATACACCGGGAATTTTGTGGCCGAAATTTGAGGATCAGACAGTAGGGCTTCATCTGGCAATGATCGGTTCTATTAAGGATGATATTTTGAATGTGGAAGAATTGGCTTTGGAGGTTCTGAGATATCTGGAGGCAGTGTATCCCGGAACTTTGCAGGAGAGATATGGAATAGAGGAATCATCGGATGCAGTACAGATGCTGGCTTCTATAGCAGAAGCACGGAAGTGTGTGCAAAAGGGCAATGAGCCGGATTATGGAAAGGCGGCGGCAATTATTATGGAAGAATTCCGCAATGGCAAGATTGGACGGATTTCATTGGAACAGCCGCCGAAAGGAACGGAAGATGCATAAATCAATTGCGGAGATAAAAAAAGAATTTGAACAGGCAGAGGAGTCCCAGGTGGATATCCTCTGTTGTGCATATGGGGAGGATTCCAGAACCGGAGTCCAGAATTTGATTCGGAAAGCGAGAAAAGCGCAGGAATCATTGGCGCAGGAACGGGAACGTACGAAGCGGCTGAAAGAGTTTGAATATAAGTATGAGTATCTGGGATATGTCTGTGGAATCGATGAGGTTGGCAGAGGTCCCCTTGCGGGGCCTGTGGTGGCAGGAGCTGTGATTCTTCCGAAAGACAGCCAGATTTTGTATCTGAATGATTCCAAGCAGCTGAGTGCCAAAAGAAGAGAAGAATTGTATGATATCATTATGGAGCAGGCGGTAAGTGTAGGAATTGGATACAGCAGTCCGGCAAGAATTGATGAGATTAATATTCTTCAGGCAACGTATGAAGCGATGCGGGAAGCAATCGGAAAATTAAATCCGAGGCCCCAGATTCTGCTCAATGATGCGGTGACGATTCCGGAAGTAGTGATTCCGCAGGTACCGATTATTAAGGGAGATGCCAGGAGCGTATCCATTGCGGCCGCCAGTATTGTGGCGAAGGTTACCCGAGATCGGTTGATGGTAGAATACGATAAGATTATGCCGGAATACAGGTTTGCATCCAATAAGGGGTATGGTTCCGCGGAACATATCCGGGCGTTGAAAAAGTATGGTCCCAGTCCGATTCACAGGGCTTCCTTTATCACACATTTCGTCTGAAGAAAAGGTATGGGAAAGGATATGAGTACCAGAGAAATCGGGAAGCAGCAGGAAGACCGGGTATGTAGTTATCTGGAGAAAAAGGGCTACAGGATAGAAGACAGGAATTTTTGCTGCCGTTTCGGAGAAATTGATATCATAGCCAGACAGGGGAATTATCTGGTCTTTGCGGAGGTAAAATACCGCAGGAGTACACGTCTTGGAACACCGGATGGAGCTGTGAACAGGCAGAAAAGGGGTCGGATTATCAGGACGGCAGATTATTACAGGATGAAAAAACGTATCATGGAGGATGTTCCCTGCCGTTTTGATGTGCTGGCAGTGACGGATGAAGCGATTACGCACTATGAAAACGCATTTGATTATTATGGAAATACGAATCTTTAGTGAAGAGGTCAGTACAGTAGGCTCTGGGGAGATTTGTGCTGCTTTTGGAAGGATTTTTGGAGGTATATATGGAAATTCGATGGAAAGATAATTCAAAAGCACGGCTTGAGGTAATTCAGAAACAGGGAGTTACCTTTTTCCAGTTTCCGAATCTTTTGAAGACGGGAATTGTTGCACATGGTTTTTCTACTCGTTTAGGCGGGGTAAGTGAAGGTATTTATGCTTCTATGAACTTGAGTTATACAAGAGGAGATGTGGAAGCACATGTCCGGGAGAATTATCAGAGGATTGCCGATGCCATCGGTGTTCCAGTGGAAAGTATTGTGACCTCGGATCAGACACATACCACGAATGTGAGAAAAGTGGGGAAGGCGGACTGCGGGGCCGGGGTAACAGGACCGAGGATGTTTCATGATGTAGATGGAATGATTACGGATGAACCACAGGTGACCCTTGCCACATTTTATGCAGACTGTGTACCGCTATATTTTATAGACCCGGTTCATCGGGCAATCGGTTTATCTCATTCCGGGTGGAGAGGAACGAAGGATAAGATGGGAAAGGTTACGGTGGAGGCTATGACAGAGGCGTTTGGAACAGAGCCGAAGGAACTCATAGCGGCAATCGGGCCTTCGATCTGTCAGGAGTGCTATGAGGTCAGTGAAGATGTGATAGAGGCGTTTTCAGAGACGTTTGATTCAGAAAAGCATCATCGGTTGTTTTATCGGAAAGAAAATGGAAAATATCAGTTGAATCTTTGGGAAGCCAATCGTTTGGTGATGCTGGAAGCAGGCATTTTGGAAGAACATATCCAGATGCCGAATTTATGTACCTGCTGTAATCCAAAACTGCTGTTTTCACATCGCGCTTCCCAGGGGAAAAGAGGGAATTTGGGGGCTTTTTTGATGTTGAGATAAGGGAGATGGAGACGGACGGAAAAGAGCAAAGCGGGGCAGGAACGGTGGGGTGCTTCGCTTGCTTCTGCGTTCCCCCTCAGCTAACCTGCTGTTCTCACTAAGCTCATCGCGAGAGCGCTCTTCGCTAAGTGATCACGGCAGGTGGATCTTCGGGCGCACTTCGAAGTCGGCGCGAATCCCTCCACCGTTCCTGCCCCGTTCCGCTCTTTTCCTGACTTCTACAGCTACCATTTTTGATATAGAAAGGAACTGTCCAACAGTGGGCGATTCACTGGCGGGCAGCTCCTTTTTAATATGTATTGAAGTTGATTATTTATGTTTTGCCAGCAGGTTCGTGATTTTTTCGGTTGTGGAACGGACTTTTTCTACGGAGACATCGTGATTCAGGATGTCGATGATGCTGGCGATGTATTTGCCCATTTCGGCGGGTTCGTACCAGGGACGACTGATGAGTTCCGGGGTACGGTAGGTTAAATCGGTGGTTATGATTTTCTCGATAAAACCTTTTTCGTAGTATTCATCAAATTTTTCGAGTCCGTCTGTGAACAGACCGAAGGTGGTGCACACGAAAACACGTGCGGCGCCGCGTTCTTTTACCTGTTTTGCAACGTCCAGCATACTTTCGCCGGAAGAAATCATATCATCGATAATGATAACGTCTTTTCCGAGAACAGAGTCACCCAGAAATTCGTGTGCAACAATCGGGTTCTTTCCATTTACGATGGTAGAGTAATCGCGGCGTTTGTAGAACATACCCATATCTACGCCGAGAATGTTGGAGAAGTACACGGCTCTTGGCATAGCTCCTTCATCAGGACTGATGATCATCAGGTGGTCGTTGTCCAGATGCAGATCCGGTACGGATTTGATCAGCGCTTTTAAGAACTGATAGGTTGGCATGAAATTGTCGAAGCCTGACAGCGGAATGGCGTTCATTACGCGTGGATCGTGGGCATCGAATGTAATGATGTTGGAAACGCCCATGCGTGTTAATTCCTGTAAAGCAAGGGCACAGTCAAGGGATTCCCGTCTGGTGCGCTTGTGCTGTCTGCCTTCGTACATAAATGGCATGATGACATTGATTCGGTGTGCTTTGCCGTTTGCAGCGGCAATGATACGCTTCAGATCCTGATAATGGTCGTCCGGTGACATGTGGTTGGTGTGACCACATACTTTGTAGGTAATGCTCCAGTTGCAGACATCCACTAATAAGAACAAATCCACACCTCGTACGGATTCCATCAGAGTTCCTTTGGCTTCTCCGGTTCCGAAACGCGGGCAATCGCAGTTCAGTAGAAAAGATTCTTCTGCGTAGCCGGAAAGATTCAGATTGTTGTTATGATGCGAAAGCAGATCCTTGCGGAATTGCACAAGGTGATTGTTGATGGTTTCGGCCATCTCTTCGCAACCTTTCAAAGCGGCCAGTTTCAGAGGGGCAACCGGAATCGAATTCTCAAGTGGGACTAAGTTTGGCATAAAGACCTCCAATTTATATTTATGTTATTATAATATGATGATACAAGCGTCAAAAGGTCATGCATTTCATGCTTGCATGAAAAGGCATGACTTTGGGACACGAAAAACACCGAAAAGTAGCCATTTTTCGTAGAAAAATGAGCGAATTTGAGGTGTTTTAGGATTGTGGGAGTGCGTCAGCACAGAGCAATCCGTGTATCATAAGCGTCAAAATACCTTTTGACACTTTCGCCATAATATTAAGTTGATATTACTTTACATATATATCATTAAAAAGGATGCCGCGTCAAGGTCAAAAGCGACAATTATATGTCGAATTTTCTGCAAAGTAATGGACGATTCCTTCAAATGATAGCAATTTCCCAAGGCAATGCTTGCTTTTTGCGTATAGAATTGTTATTATTAATAAGATATGGAGGCTATATGAAAAAGAACAGACATATAATCAAGACCGTTTGGCCCGGCAGTATCGCTGAGGAGATGGAACTGATGCCTGGGGATGAAGTACTTACCATCAATGCTCAGGAGATTGAAGATGTCTTTGACTATCACTATCTGGTTAATGACGATTATATAGAGTTGGGTGTACGGAAAGCAGACGGAGAAGAGTGGATTTTAGAAATAGAGAAGGAGTATGAAGAAGATCTGGGGATTGAGTTTGAGAGCAGTCTCATGGATGAATATCGTTCCTGCAGAAATCATTGCATCTTTTGTTTTATTGATCAGATGCCGAAAGGAATGCGGGAAACACTGTATTTTAAGGATGATGATTCCAGATTATCTTTTTTGCAGGGAAACTATGTGACCCTTACGAATATGAGCGATCATGATATTGACAGAATTATCCAGTATCATCTTGCGCCGATCAATATCTCTTTTCAAACCACCAACCCCCAATTGCGGTGCAGGATGTTGAATAACCGGTTTGCAGGAGATATTTTCCCGAAAGTACAAAAACTTTACGAGGCAGGGATCGAGATGAATGGACAGATCGTGCTCTGCAAGGGTGTGAATGACGGAGAGGAATTGGAACGGAGTATCAGTGATCTTAGCAAATATCTTCCACACCTGAAAAGTGTTTCGGTGGTTCCTGTGGGGTTGTCAAAATACAGAGAAGGTTTATATCCATTGGAGCCATTTGAGAAAGAGGATGCGGTCCGGGTACTGGAGCTGATCCATCAATGGCAGAAAAAACTGTATTCCGAATATGGACTGCATTTTATTCACGCATCGGATGAGTGGTATATTCTCGCAGAACAGGAGATGCCGAAGGAGGAATCTTATGATGGGTATCTTCAGTTGGAAAATGGTGTAGGTATGCTGCGGCTTCTGCAGACAGAGGTGGAAGAGGCGTTAAAGGAACGGGCAGGGGACCAGCGTACACGGCATCTTACGATCGCTACGGGGAAACTGGCAGCTCCTTATATACAGGAATGTATTGAAAAGATTCGGGAAAAGTATCCAGGGATTGAGGTTCCGGTATATGCAGTTATAAATCATTTTTTTGGGGAACGGATTACAGTGTCCGGTTTGATTACCGGACAAGATCTGAAGCACCAGTTAAAGGACAAAGAACTGGGAGAAAAGCTTTTAATTCCGTGTAATATGCTTCGGTCCGGAGAGAATGTCTTTCTGGATGATCTCACAGTCGAGGAGTTGGAACAGGCACTTGGGGTACCGATTGCTGTGGTGGACGAGGCGGGAGCAGATCTGGTAAATGCAGTAGTAGAAGATACGGTGATGACACATAAAAGGAGAACGATGTATGAGCAAACCGATAGTAGCAATTGTGGGCCGTCCGAATGTCGGTAAATCCACACTTTTCAATGCCCTGGCGGGAGAAAATATTTCGATTGTAAAAGATACTCCCGGTGTAACGCGCGACCGCATTTATGCGGATGTGAACTGGCTGGAGCATAATTTTACATTAATTGATACCGGCGGTATTGAACCGGATACGAAAGATATTATTTTATCACAGATGAGAGAACAGGCACAGATTGCCATTGATACGGCAGATGTAATTGTTTTTATCACAGATGTGAAACAGGGTCTGGTGGATTCGGATGCAAAAGTGGCTGATATGCTGCGGCGCAGCGGAAAACCGGTAGTTTTGGTAGTAAATAAGGTAGATAATTTTGAGAAGCATCTGCTGGATACGTATGAATTTTATAATCTTGGAATCGGGGAGCCGATACCGATTTCGGCAGCCAGTAAACTGGGGCTGGGAGATATGTTGGATGAAGTGGTAAAATACTTTGATAAGAGCATGATCCAGGAAGAGGAGGATGAAATTCCGAGAATTGCCATTGTCGGGAAGCCGAATGTGGGAAAATCTTCTATTATTAATAAACTTCTGGGGCAAAATCGGGTGATTGTATCCAACATTGCAGGAACCACACGGGATGCCATTGATACAACGATTGAACACAACGGAAGAGATTATATCTTTATTGATACCGCAGGGCTCAGGCGCAAGAATAAAATTAAGGAAGAACTGGAGCGCTACAGTATCATTCGTACTGTGACAGCGGTGGAACGTGCGGATGTGGTCGTACTTGTGATTGATGCGGTGGAAGGCGTGACAGAGCAGGATGCCAAAATTGCCGGCATTGCCCATGACAGGGGCAAGGGAATTGTAATTGCTGTGAATAAATGGGATGCGATTGAGAAAGATGATAAGACAGTCTATAAGTATAACAACAGAGTCCGCGAAATTCTGTCGTTTATGCCGTATGCAGAGATACTCTTTATTTCTGCCCAGACGGGGCAGAGACTGCCGAAATTGTTTGACACCATTGATATGGTTTTGGAGAATCAGACACTTCGGATTCAGACAGGAGTACTCAACGAGATTATGACAGAAGCGATCGCACTGCAGCAGCCGCCGTCAGACCGGGGAAAACGACTGAAACTTTTCTATATGACCCAGGTTTCTGTCAAGCCGCCGACTTTCGTTATTTTTGTAAATGATAAGGAACTGATGCATTTTTCCTATACAAGGTATCTTGAAAACCGGATCAGGGATGCATTCGGCTTCCGCGGAACATCACTCAGGTTTATCATAAGAGAACGAAAGGAAAAGTAGAAAGCTCATGGAACGTATTGTATGTCTGATTATCGGGTATTGTTTTGGGTTGTTTCAGACTTCTTATATTTACGGGAAGATGCACGGGATTGATATACGCCAGCATGGAAGCGGAAATGCGGGAACCACCAATGCACTTAGAACATTGGGGTTAAAAGCGGGCCTTCTCACATTGCTGGGCGACTGTCTGAAATGTATCCTGGCAGTTATTGTTGTACGTGTGTTATATGGCAATTCAGAGCAGGAGATTATTCGGCTTCTGGCACTTTATGCGGCAGCAGGCACCATATTGGGACACAATTTCCCGTTTTATCTTCATTTTCATGGAGGAAAAGGGATTGCGGCAACAGCGGGACTTATTATATCGTTTGACTGGCGTCTGACTTTGGTTGAAATCGTTGTGTTCTTCGGGACGTTTCTGACCACCCACTATGTATCTTTGGGGTCATTGCTGGTATATATCGTATTTGTTGCGGCAATTATCATAATGGGGCAGACAGGGGCGCTTGGACTGCCAAAGGAGTACATACCGGAGATGTATGTACTTGCAATATTGCTTGCGGTGCTGGCCTTCTGGCAGCATCGGTCAAATATCAGAAAACTGTTGAATGGCACGGAACGGAAAACTTATCTTTCCAAATCCGGGAAAGAGAAGACATCTTCGGAAGGAAAGTGAGAAAGTGCAGTGCCGATTGGTAAGGAGCTGTAAAGAAATAACATTGAAATATTGCGCCGAATATGTCTTCAAGTGTACAGGTCAAAAAACGCAGACATAGTGGGCTATGTTGAGGCTTTTTGACCTGTGCAATCGGAGACATAGGCAAGCAAGATTGTAAAGTTATTTATTTACAGATCCTAAAAAAGAAAGGATAAATCTATGGCAAAAATCAGTGTGATCGGAGCAGGCAGCTGGGGAACAGCACTTGCGTGGCTGCTTCACAACAATGGTCATAAAGTGACCGTATGGTCAATTGTGGAAGCTGAAATAAAGATGCTGTCTGAGGAGCGGGAGCATAAACAAAAGCTGCCGGGTGTAAAACTGCCGGACGATATGGAGTTTACAACTAATCTTAAAGATGCGTGTTCCGACCGGGATTTACTGGTATTGGCAGTACCTTCCCCTTATACCAGAAGCACCTCCCATTCTATGAATCCCTTTGTAAGGAAAGGCCAGTTGATTGTCAATGTTGCAAAGGGAATTGAGGAACACAGTCTGATGACCCTCAGTGATATTATTGAGGAAGAAATTCCGCAGGCAGAGGTGGCGGTTTTATCGGGACCAAGTCATGCGGAAGAAGTAGGAAGGGGGCTTCCTACGACGATTGTGGTTGGTGCAAGGAAGAAACGTACAGCAGAATATATTCAGGGGCTGTTTATGAGTCCGGTGTTTCGTGTGTATACCAGTCCCGATATTTTGGGAATTGAGATTGGTGCGGCTTTAAAAAATGTGATTGCACTGGCAGCCGGAACGGCTGACGGACTGGGCTACGGAGATAATACAAAGGCTGCTCTGATTACCCGGGGCATTGCGGAGATATCAAGACTGGCGGTTGCTATGGGAGCGCAGGCAGAGACGTTGTCCGGACTTTCCGGAATCGGTGATCTGGTGGTGACTTGTGCCAGTGTGCACAGCAGAAATCGGAAAGCAGGATACCTGATTGGTCAGGGACGGACGATGAAGGAAGCAATGGACGAGGTACAGATGATTGTGGAAGGTGTCTATTCTGCAAAAGCAGGTCTTGCATTATCCGAGAAGTATGGGATTGACATGCCGATTATCCGGGCGGTAAACCAGGTATTGTTCGAGGACATGTCTGCTGCAGATGCAGTGAAAGAATTGATGCTTCGGGACAGAAAAGAGGAGATTGGAGCGGATCTCTGGGAAGAATAAAGACAAAAAAGATGCAGACAATATACTGTTTTGATGATGGTATGTTGCCTGCATCTTTTTATCTGTATCAGAATTATTCAACATCCTGACCGATCATATCTTCCGGAATACTGGCGGTGCGCAGATGTTCATCCAGTGTATCAATGGTTTTCATCTCGATCTCAGTTAATGAAAAATCAAATACATCAATGTTGCTGCGGATGCGGCCGCTTTGGGAAGATTTTGGAATGACGGCGATCTGGCGCTGAATCAGCCAACGCAGACCAATCTGGGCGGCCGTTTTGTGATATTTCTGTCCGATGCGAGTCAGCACCTCGCGTTCGGCGTAGACACCTCTGGCAAGCGGGGCATATGCCTGCACGGCGATTCCGCGCTCCTGACAATAATGTACCAGTTCGTTTCGGTTCCAGAGCGGATGACATTCAATCTGATTTACAGCAGGAATAATTCCGGACATCTGGAAGAGATGCTCCAGATGAGCGATGCCGAAATTACTGACACCAATGGATCTTGCCCGCCCGGAACGGTATATTTTTTCCAGAGTTTTCCAGGTCTGGGCATAACAGCCGGGAACCGGCCAGTGAATCAGATACAGATCCAGATAATCCAGCTTCAGGCGATCCAGGCTGCGGTTGAATGCGCCTTCAATATCGCCCATACGCTGCGCAGTATTCCAGACTTTGGATGTAATAAAAAGTTCTTCGCGAGGAATCTGGCAGGAGGAGATGAACTTTCCCACACTTTCTTCGTTTTTGTAAACAGATGCCGTATCGATCAGGCGATAGCCGGCATCAAGTGCTGCGCCCAGAATACGCGCAGTTTCCGTATCGCCGAGAATTTTATATGCGCCAAAGCCGACCTGGGGCATGGTTTGATTGTTATTCAGTAATAATGTTGGTGTTGCAGGCTGCATGTTGCACCTCCCCTGTCCTTCGTTGGATGAATAAATACATCATAGCTTTCAATATAGCATATAAATGTAAACAAATAGTGGGGGAAGATATTAAAAAAGTAATACATAAGTATGAAAACACACGTTAATCTACAAAATACAACAAGTCTGTTGAAAGCAGGCTCAATTTTTATTGGATAAATTTCACAAGGAAAGAAAGCGTATTGAAAAAAATACATAAAATTTCACAAACAACAAGTCCACATCTATTGATTTTGGAATATGAATCGGTTATAATAGCTATAATTGACAAGATGTTGGGGTCAAAAAGTATTTTGACCCCTATGATACACGGATTGCTCCGCATTTCATGC